>ERZ1026988.838-NODE-838-length-10134-cov-8.544697_pt1 | contig 10134 bp, 9 predicted proteins | sample MGYA00519291_ERZ1026988 | MGnify/ENA primary metagenome ERZ1026988 (study PRJEB26926, sample SAMN06164795) | human gut metagenome | biome: ENVO:00009003; feature: ENVO:2100002; material: ENVO:00002003 | host: Homo sapiens | place: USA | collected 2012 ... | reverse complement strand
TGTATAAGAGACAGGAGCTACACGACTGATGAAAGGGCAAAAAACGACCAAAAAGAAAGGTGAAGATTGAATTTAGAAGAGATAAATATCCAAATCAAATCTTCAGCAGAAAAGTTTAGACGACTTCATTATTTCAACTTTGCCAGGATGTCGCCAAACTTGGCGTAATTCACCACCACGCCATCGTCCAAATCTATGTTCAAGGGATGGGTAGCGGCTTCGTGCAGACGCACATCGTACTCGCGGCATTCTTCCAGCTGCTTGTTGAAATTCTGCAACTGCTTGCGTTCCGTGCTGCTCAGTTCGGCCTGACGCGCCATGAGGGCATCTATTTGCGCCTTCAGCCATTCGATGTAGGGCAGCAGGTACTTGTTGCGCACCTTGCCTATGGTGTAGGGGTCCATGCGGTGCATATAGACCAAGGCCTTGAACGCACCCTTCTTCGAAGCGAACAACCAGTAGATGGGGCGGTTCTGATACATCTTCTTGTGGTCTTTCCAGAAGTCCTTGGCCAGGTAGTCAGTGAGCGACTTGCCCAAGGCGGTTTCCATGCAGTTCAGGTTGGCTGTCTGCCATTCTGCGCCTAATGCCACCTTCACCCATTCTGCCAGGCGAGTGACCACATTGTCGGGGAAGGGCGAGTTTTCGTCCATCAGCGGCAGTATGCCGTCTTCATCGGGCATGAAGCTGGGGCTCGGCACTTGTTCTTGGTATTCCTTGAGCGTATCGCCTTGGTTGGCCAGGATGAGGCCAGGTTTATCCAGGCTATAGCGTCCCATCATACAGCCGATGGCGTAGCTAATGAATTGCTTGACGAGTACATCATCGTGCCATACGATATGTTGTTTATTTGTTTCCATGTCATTACTTGATAATGCCTGTTTCTATTTCATTTTCCAGATAAGAGAAAACATATACTGCACCTTCATAATATAAACCCGTTTGTGGGTTGCAAACTCGCTTAAAAGTCTCTGAAGTATACCATTCATCAAGTGCTTTTTTAATGTCCCAATTATATTTATCCATCAGCAATTCCACGATTTCAGTAGAAAGGCATTCTATTTGAAATTGAATATCTTCATTCATGTCAGATTCGCTTTAAGTGTTGAATGGCTTGTTCTGTGCCAAAAAAATACTGAATGCTTGGCTGTTTGAATTTCAGTTCGTCTATCATACGTTCTATGCTGATATAACCTTGTAAATATCGCCTCATCTGCACGCCAACTGTATCATTAGCAATAGGTCCTACTACGATATCGTAAGGGTGTATAGGGTTGTTGCTTAAATTACGCCTGTTTTGTAATATAAACTCTGCCCAATCCAACGTATAGTCTGAAAATATCTTCACTGACAAACAGTCTGAATGTGTTAACACTGCTTCGTCGAAAAGAAACCTGTTGACAATAGGAGAACCTTCCATCATGCGCTGGGTGGTTCTGACAGCCATTTCCTCAGCTTGCTCTCTATTCGGATTAAGATAAAAGCCACAACCGAAATCTTTTCCTTTACGAGAACGACTTAAATCAATCGTTTTTATTTCAACATTACTACCGTGATATAATTCAATCATGCGATACGTCCTCCATTCTTTTTACAGATTTGTACGATGTCATCTACAGCCTCTTCAATAGACAATGTATGTTCGGCTGCATAGCAGTCTATTAAAAAGTCGATGGCTTTAAACCGATGCAAGTAAGCATACGCCTGTGCATTGGTCAATTTAAAACGCTGCGAAAAAGCTCCTACACAGCTGACCACATATTCTATAATATGAGTTACTTTTTGGCCTGCTTTATAATTTGTTGTCATACAAGATTCCATGATAAGTTGCTTTTTAAATTTTGTTAGGCTCGGCATAGCTCAAGCAAGCTTGGCTCTGCTCTCACTCAATCTTAATTTGGCTTCGCCCAATATCTCAATCGTTCGGCATAGCCCAAGCAAACTTGGCTCTGCTCTCACTCAATCGATATTTGGCTTCGCCCAATATCTCAATCGTTCGGCATAGCCCAAGCAAGCTTGGCTCTGCTCTCACTCAATCGATATTTCTCCTTGTTGCAGAATGGTGACTTCATCCAAGGGTACATCGGGGGTGAGTTCGTCTTGCAGGCCGTAGATGTCGATGAACTGGCGGTTCAGTTCTTCTTCATTGGCATGTAGCTGCATAAAGAGCTTTTCCCATTTCAGCTTGTATTGTTCCATGCGCCAAGCGAGGCTACCTAATTCGGGTGCGGCAGGGTCGATGCAGATTTTCTCTCCCGTTTCTTTCTCGTGCTTCTCTATCTGATACTGGATATTGTCGGCATAGGTTTCTGCATCAATGGTCAGTAGCTCGTTGCGCTGGAAGTCCCAACTGGTTTCGTGGGCGTCCCAGTCGGAGCGGGAGATGGAGATGTTCTGACAAACGATTTTTTCTATTATTTCTTTATTGTTAGGAAGAGGTAATTTTCTGATAATACCAGGGGATGCATTTATTGTAGGGTTAATAATACTAATTAAGGTCCTTGATAAGATGGAATTACAAAAGCCTAATAGAGTTAGCGAAATTTTTCCATTATTAACCGAAAAAATGGAAGATCCTGCAGAATCAAAGATAAAACCTTTGGGATAATATCTAAATGTATTATAACTTGAAGTAATTTTTGCCCATGAAATAGATTCTTTAAAGAAATACTCATTTCCATCATTTCTAAAACCAGGAAGAGTTTGTAATTCTTTTAAAGAGTCAGAATTATATTTAACAATTAAATCTTGATTTCCATACCACTTCCTTGCCTCTCCTCCTTTATTGTGAAATTTAAACTTTTTATCAGAAATTGACTCAAATGGAAAAACAATATCTTTCTTGTTTGGTTCAAACCAATTATAAATATATCGAGCGTTATCTCCTGTACATAGTCCTGCTATGACTTTGTAGTTATTCCCAATTATATTTTGAGACATTGCTTTTATTATATTTTCACTCACCCAATACCCAATCGGACTACCCGGAATCTTCTCAAAGTTCTTCTGGTTAGTTTTAAAATACAATTTTAAGCCATTTTCTGCATATTTAAAATCAAAGTCTGTAATATTAGAAACATCCTCATCACGATATGTACTAAAGTCATATTTAAAGCTATGATTATTGAGAACTTTTTTAAAAAGTTGTCCTATATGATTGTAATACAGATGTTGAAAGTTGCGTTCATGGAGCCTAAAGAAAGAGCCATTTAAGCAAGGAGAATGTTTAGAAATAATAAATGCAACAGAGCCCCAGTCTATTGCAAAAATGCCACGCCCCATGTGTAATAGAGAATCTATTTGACAATTTTTTATCAGATTCTTTCTTAAAATTTCGAAAGATGATAGAAATAGCCATGATGGAAGGTTTATCATACCATACTTACCTTTTTTAGCAAGCAAACTTTCGGCTACTTGCATAAAAACCATTGCCAAATCGCCCTTGCCTTCCGCATAGTTCTTCTTCACATAATCACTTAGCACCTTGTTCATATTGCCACTCCCCATATACGGCGGATTCGCAATCACCGCCGCATACCGATCCGTCAGCGCCAAAATGAGGCGGAAACCCTGAACCAGCAGTTCAAAATCTTGGCTACACTGCGGCTTCGCTTCGTAGCAAGCCACCCTTTCCTGTAAGTAAACTCGCGTGCGCTCGCTGATGGCAAACTTCATGGTGCTGCCCAAGTTGGGAGCCTGCTCCAACAATTGGAAGGCCGCATCAATCTCCTCACAAGGTGACTGACTGCTCGTTAAGCCATAGCAGCAGTCGAAATGCCCCAGGGTGTCGCGCCATGTGTCGCGGTTGCATGCCGGCATATCCATCACCTGCGGCAGGCAGTGCGCATCGAGGAAACGGTCGTCGCGCTGGCAAGCCTTCAAAAGCAGGGCAAAGGTAGCCAACTGACGGGCACGCGTATCGAGGTCGATACCCACCAAATTGTGCGCAAAAATGGCCTTGATGGCCTCCTCGCGGCTGTAGAATTCGTCCAGATACATGGCATAGAGCAAGTCGAAAGCCTCAAGCAGAATGTGACCCGAACCACAGGCAGGGTCAATCACGCGCAAGTCCTCCAACTGTTCGTAACGATAGATGGCCTCCTCGTTGCCTTCCGCCTTTGCTACCAAGTAGGGCATCTGCTCCTCAAGGGCCGAACCCGGATTGTTGTCCAAATAGATACGGCCTAAAGTATTCTGCACCATGTACTTCACAATCCAGTTGGGCGTAAAAATCTGCGTAGCCGGAGCAATGTCCTCCGCCTCGGCCTTCTGTCCTTTTTTGAACGCCGCAAACACCTCGTCCTTGCGCTCGGAGATGTAGAACTGGTAGAGCCAGCCTAAGAGTTCGGTAGTTTTGTAATCCGTTTCGGTAATGAACTCCGTGTGGTTGAGCATATCCACAAAGCCCCCTTCCTCCAGCACATCGTTCGGAAGCAGCAATTCGGTATAGTCGTTGATGCTGCCGAAACAGCGGTTCAGGATGGGCGTGGCATGACAGAATGCCGTAATCAGAATGACAAACTGCTCGTAAGTTTTGGTGGGGTCTGTAATGATGTTGCGCAGCCGCAGCTGTTCGGAGGTAGTCAGCACAGGGAAACGGCCCTGACGGGCTTCCGTTACGATGTGCGGCACCCGGATGTCCGGGTTGTCGAACACCAGTACGCGGTCAATAAAGCCATTCATTTGCAGGATGCGTATGGCCACAAAGCGGTTGAACCAAGTGTAGGCCACCTCTTCATACACCGCCTTCAATCCATGCTTTTGGATAGCCTGGTACAAGGCAATCCATTGGTCGTAAAACGATTCTTCCAGCTGCTGCCCACGGAATAGGGTAGAGCCCTGCAACTTTCGGGGAAACTCATCGGCCTCGCCCCTTGCATTAAAACCCAAGGTGAGCAGTTTGTGCACCACTCCCTGGCGTATTTTGTTTCGCGCTTCGGTAGCAAAGCGTTTCAATTTGTTCGTATCCATTGTATCAACTTATTTCACCATGATGTCGTCATTCTCCTCGCGTGCGTTCACATACTTCATCAGTTCCACCTTCAATTTGGCCAGGTAGTTATCCACATCGGCCTCGGTGTTGATGGGTTGCGTCGACCCCGTATGCAGCGAAACCATGCGCGTGCGCCGTTTCGGCTGTTCAGTGCCGTCGCCGTTACCCCCCTGACTGTGTTTGCGGTTCATGATTTCCTGCACCTGCTCCGTGCGGTAGTCCGTAGTGTTCAGGTTGTTGTCCAGCACATAAAGGTTCTCGCTGTCGGTCATTTGCCGCACCACCTCGTCTTCATCAATTTGGTACGCCACGTTCGCCTCTGCCGCAATTTGCCGCAAGTCAGTGAACACCTGCTGGTAGCGGTGCTCAATTTCCTGCTGTTTTTCCAGCTTCACCTGTTCCAGCGCCTTGCCCAGTTCCCGGCAGATCAGGTTGTACTGTTTCATGTGGGGCATGGGCCAGGCATCGGTCAGTATGGCTTGCAGTTCTGCCACTTTTTCCTGCTGTGTCAGGAATGCAAAGTTATCCTTGTGCTGCAGCGTAAAGTTGCGAATGTGCAGGTAAGCCGGCAAATGGTCCTTGACAAAGGCCAGCAAGGTTTTGCAACGGTCGAATATTTCCTTGGCTTGCTCGCGTTCGGCAATGACCCGTTTGAAAAATTTTTCGTGGTCGCGCTCCGTGTCCCAGCGCTCCAGCAGCTCCAAGGCATTGTCAATGACCGTTACAAACGGATAGACCGCAATTTCCTTGCGGATTTGGCCATAGCTCTGCTGAATGCTGTGAAGGCTGACCTGCTTTTCGCCCGGCGCCGTGTGCTTACAAAGGCGGAAAAGTTCGCCGCTGTCGTACGAAGCCGGTGCAGTGGGTGTGTTCAGTGCATACTTCCATGCCTCGACAAACTCGTTGATGAGTTCCTGCGAGATGGCAGTGGCCTGCACCACGGTAAATTTGTTTTGCTCCTTGACGATGTGCTGGGCAATGATTTGGCTGTCGATGTTGGCATCGTTGTTGTATTTCAAAGTCCAGCGTCCACGGCGGCGCAGTTCGTTCAGGAAATAGAGGGTGGCAAAATCCGACCAGCCGTAAGGCCGGGCACTGAACGTGCGCACAATTTCGCTGACGAACACCGTGCCGAACTGTCCGCGGATATGCTGTTCAAGCTCCTGTTCGGCTGTCGTCATGGGGTTCAGCGCACTGTATTCGTTCGGTTCAATGGGTCGGGTAATGCTGTTGCGCAGGCTGTCGGCCGTTGTAGGAACGCTTGCGCCCACCACCATGTTGGCATGCGTATAGACATTGGCAAAATGCTGGTTCAGGGCATTTTTGTATCGCTGTGCGCCTTCGCCGGCAACTTGGATAACCGAGTTGCCCGACCAAATTTCGCACCTGTTCAGTATGTGGCACATTTTGGGCACAATGCGCTTTTCGTACACCTCGTTGGCACGTTGGGCAAACGATTCGATGGTTTTGCGGCGGGTTTCCGAGTTGATTTTTTCGGCCGCAAATTTCTGCACCTGGCAGTACCAGAAAAAGTCGTTGGTCAGGAGTTTATCCTTCGCAAGTTCCTCCTCGATGTTGTAGGTGAGTTTATGCGGTTCATTGCCGAAAAATTTAACGTCCGATGGTTGTTTGCCCAGCAGAAACTCAATGTTGATGTCGGCATTGTTGGCGTAAAAATTACGTCCGTAAATAGCCCAACCAATCGAGAAACTGCGCGACCCGTACACCTCCTTGTTCGAACTGGCCGTACACTTGAAGTGCTTGCTGAAAATGTCGGCAAAGTATTTGGCCATGGTAGCCTGGTCAATTTGCATGCTTTCAATTTCGCGCGCCGCATCAATTTCATCCTCGCTCTGGAAGCAATACACATCGGCCCTTCCGTCGGTAAACCTTTCGATGCGGATAATGTGCTTGTGGTCCAGAAAAGCCAGGGCCTTTTCGGTGCGAGCAATGAGTGCCGCCTTGTCACAGTCCACTTTGTCCATCAGCAACGTCACAATGTGTTCCTGCGTGGCGGGGAAGAGCAACTTGTCGGGGGCCGAAAGGTTGCAAATCATGAACAGCGTGTTCACCACACGCTGGGCAAAGTTGCGGTCGTCGTATTCCTGAATCATGCCGAGGGCATTGCCAATGGCACGCTGGCCTGAAGCCATGAGCGACCCTTCGAACATGGCATTGTAGAACTTGTCGAACGAAATGAGTTGGCCCACTTCGTCGTCCTTGTGCTTGTCGGCAGTGTTGTGCGTAATTTTGATGATGCTGCGTTCGTTGCCCCGGCTCTGCGAATCGATGTAGCGCAGATGGCCGAAGGAGTCGAGCACCTTCATGATGAGGCGGAACTGGTAAGGCACAAAGGGGTAGTAGTTGATAAAGTCCTCTTCGTCCTTATAGGTATGGAACGAACTGGGCAGGGTAAACTGGTTTTCAATGGCCAGGTGGTTGTTCTCCCACACCTTGTCGAGAACCTCCCTTCCCGTTTCGTTTTTGTCGAGCAAACGCTTTTGGGTGATGTATTCCGTTTGCGTGCCCTTGAGGGACACGCGCACCTCGAAGCGACCCATGATTTTGCCATAGTCCTCGCTGGTCGACACAATCTGCATGTTGCTCATCAGCTGGCTCAGGTCCTGCTGGGCGGTACAGGCCACCCAGGCCTTGTCGTTGCCATATTTGTGCAAACCGGTGACCACTTCCTGCAGCTGCAAAAGCAAGTATTCGCGGTTGCTGATGAACTGGCTCACCTCGTCGACGAGGAATAGCAGCCGGTAATTCTTATCGTTTTTCTGGTCAATGAATTCCTTCAGTTCCGAACAGAACGCCTCGGGGCTGACATTCTCCTTGTTGTCCATGATGGCTTTGCGCACCGAATCGACGGTCAAGGCAGGCAACAGTTCCTTGGCCACTTCCAATACGTGGTCGAGGTATACGGTGGCCAACATGGCAGCCTGTTCGTTCCAGTTGAAGCCTTCGGCGTCCAATCGCTCCTTGAAAGTGGCGAACACGCCCGCCCGATCCAGCACCTTTTCCAGATTTTGCGCCAGGGCCAGGTTGAAGGCATTGTAGCCGCGGAAACGGTTGAACTGGTTCCAGAACACCTGCGTAAACACCTCCTTTTCGTCGGAATTGGTGTTGTGAACCGAACCAATGTTGAACAGCACCACATCAATCGTAGCCTTTTGAATCCATGCAGCCAACTGCTTCAGGTCGTCGATGGTTACCTGACTTTTTGAATCGGGCACCAGCAGCGGGTCGCGTTCGCTCACTGCCTGCTTCAGTCGCTGCAGGGCAGCTTCGCGGTGTTGCGGATTGATGCAGTAGCCCAGGTATTTCAGGAAGTGCGACTTACCCGAACCGAAGAAACCATTGATCCAAATGCCATTGTGGCTGACGTTCTGTGTCCAAATGGCATGCAGCACCTGGTACAGGCCGTTGATGATTTCGTCGGTAAATACATATTCGTCAATTTCGGTCTGGATGGTAGCAGCCGAAAAGTCATCGGCCGAAACGGCTGGATTCAGCGGACGGTTGATGTCTTTTTTATAGAGATGTTGAATGGTTGTCATGTGAGGTTATTCATTGTTTTCATTAAGGAGCAAGGTAGCTCGGTACGTATTTGAGTCGTCCAACAGGTCGAACAGCGAAAAGGAGTTGTTTACCTGGTGTCCGGGATAGAACACAATCAGTTTGTACTTGTCGGTTTGATTGTAGCGTTCGTAGTTGGTCAGGAACACGTTGGTTCGCAAATACGGAAAAATATCACCAATGCCATAGACGAAGATGAATCCGTGCTTCATGTTGTCTTCAAGCTTGATATGATCCTGAATCCGCTGGTAGATGTATTCGTAGAACTTTGAACTATTGGCTTGCTGTATCAGCACCTTCTGGATGTTGTCGGGCGCTTGACGCTCCATATTTATCAGGAATTGAAGCAACGAAGGGTTCTGATTGCCGAAGCTCTGCCCATCGAGAAAATGGCAGAACTCTTCGAACAAATCCAAGGTCAGTGCATCCATGTAGGTGGACGGACGCTTCAGGCGTTCCTGAAAATCCTTGATTTGCCGCCGGATTGCATATTCCTTTCGGGCCGGATACTGGTACACGAAGAAATTGTAAAACAAATCACCATTCTTCGGGTCTTGAAAGGCCGGAGAACTTAACTTTTCATATAATTCATCGACAGTCATAAGGCAGTTTGTTTTATTTCTTCAATTTCATAAGGATAAAGCAGGCAGGCTTCAAGAAACCATTCCTGCCCAATGTTCACGTAATAGGCATAGGCTGCACGGTCAATTCCCGAAGCCGGGTGCAGCTCCATGCTCCGACGGTCGTACAGGCCGGCTTGATTCAAAAAAGTTAAATAAGCCGATGCCACCCGATTCTTGGTGTTGTCGGACCAGGAGTCGACAAACGCATCGTGGGCAGCTATTTGCGACAATTCCATGGTAATGTCGTTCAGACTCAATGCATGATGGATGGAGTTCCACTTTCTGATGGTTACATTCAAGTGAAAATCTAAAATGAGGCGATAGGTATTCAGTAGCACATAGAGCATGCCCAAGCGTTGAGCAGGTTCATCCCACGACAAAAAGTCGTGCCAGAATGAAGGGGGTACTGCATGAAACCTACGCTTGAGTTCGCTGCCGTACTTCTTTCGCGAAGCTATTGAATTGACCATCATGTATTGGTTTTCTTCAATCTCTTTTTTAACCAATTCATCTGCATTGCTTGCCAGAAATAAGGGAAGCATGCGAATCATTTCATACATCATAAATGAACAACCGGTAAAAGCCGCAGTGTAGGGACTATTGTCTTTCTTCATAACACATTTTCTGTTTTGTTGAGTAATTCGCTGATGCCAACCTGTTGAAGTTGAGCCACTTTGGTCAGCGTATTTAAGTCTGGCTGCGAGGTGTTTGCACACCATTTTGCAATGGTTGCAGAATCTTTATCCAGTTCACCAGCCAGCCATTTACTTGTTTCTTTCTGCTCAACAAGTACGACTTTCAGGCGGTTGATATCTTTCATTATGTGTGTATTTTGGGGAATGATGTTGTACGCAAAGTTAATGATTTTACCCCATGTTACCTCCTACAATACTTCGGTAAATTTTTACCGAAAAATTAAAAGTTAAACAACAGAACCAG
>ERZ1026988.829-NODE-829-length-10207-cov-9.774035_pt1 | contig 10207 bp, 9 predicted proteins | sample MGYA00519291_ERZ1026988 | MGnify/ENA primary metagenome ERZ1026988 (study PRJEB26926, sample SAMN06164795) | human gut metagenome | biome: ENVO:00009003; feature: ENVO:2100002; material: ENVO:00002003 | host: Homo sapiens | place: USA | collected 2012 ... | reverse complement strand
TCGACGCTATAGAGAACGACGCACCCTACAGCGGCAGCGAAAAGACAACCATGAAGCTCGGCGTTCATGTTCTGCCGAAGTTCACCCGCGACACCACCGACCGCAACCGCACATCGCCCTTTGCGTTCACCGGCAACAAGTTTGAGTTCCGTATGCTCGGCTCGTCGAACAGCATCGCCTGCGCGAACATCATGCTCAACGCCGCCGTTGCGGAGTCGCTCAAGATATATGCGGATCGCCTCGAAAATGTCGATGACTTCGAGACCGCTCTGCATGACATGATAAAGAAAACCATAAAAGACCACAAGAGAATCATCTTCAACGGCAACGGCTATGACGACGCGTGGATAAAGGAAGCTACCGAAGAGCGCGGACTGTTGAATCTCCGCACCACTCCGGACGCTATGCCCGCGATGATCGCCGACAAGAACGTGAAGATGCTCACCGCTCACAAGATATTCTCACCCGCAGAGCTTCACAGCCGCTATGAGATACTTCTTGAAAACTACTCAAAGACCGTCAATATCGAAGCTCTGACCATGGTCGACATGGCGAGAAAAGAGATTCTCCCCGCAGTCGAGGGCTACACAAAGTCGCTCGCAGAGACCCTCGCCGCGAAGAAAGCGGCAGTCGCAGGTCTCCCCTGCAAATACGAGACCGCGACCATCACAAAGCTCTCCGAGCTGTCCGATGAAATCGCCGACGCGACCGCAGACCTTGACGGCGAGATAGCGAAGTTCCAGGCTATCGAGGATGTCACCGAAGCGGCGAATGATATCAGAGACGTTATCCTCGGCAAGATGGACGCCCTGCGCGCCGTCTGCGACGAGGCTGAGACGATAACCGCCAAGGAGTTCTGGCCGTTCCCGACCTACAGCGACCTGCTCTTCAGCGTAAAATAAAAATCCACAACCCTTTTTACAATAACAAAAGCGCCCGAGTCGGGAGAAGTAACGCGGAATACCGCTCAAAGCGAGCATGGGACGGTGAGAGCCATGCAGCACAGGAGCCGCGCGAATAACACCCGACGAGCTGCAAACCGAAAGGACTACCGAGTAGGTGCGCCGGACACGCCGACCGTTACAGCGGCGAGGCTTTCTTCGAAGCCGAAAAGAGAACAAAGATAGGTGGCACAGCGAGTTGGCACTTGCCCTATCGAATGCTGAAACTAACCGAAAGGAAAGATTACTATGTGTTCGATAATGGGTTACTGCGACTGCTGTGCCGCTTTTTCCGATTTTGAGGAAGGATTCAAAAAGACCGTTTCAAGAGGACCGGACGACAGCCGGATAATAGACACCGGCAAAGGTTTGCTCGGCTTCCACCGCCTTGCGATAATGGGACTGACGCCCGACGGAATGCAGCCGTTTGAATTGGATGGCAGCTATGTCGTCTGCAACGGCGAGATATACGGCTACGAGAAGATAAAAGAGGAGCTCTCGAAGAAATATACATTTAAAAGCGGCTCCGACTGTGAGATACTTCTCCCGCTCTACCGTGAATACGGCGTGGATATGTTCAAAATGCTCGACGCCGAGTTTGCGCTGATTATCTACGACGGCGAAGAGAAAAAATACATCGCCGCAAGAGACCCGATAGGCATCCGCCCGCTCTACTACGGCTATGATAAAAAAGGTGTTATCATGTTCGCGAGCGAGGCGAAGAACCTCGTCGGAATGTGCGGGCATGTTATGCCCTTCCCGCCCGGACACTACTATAAAGACGGCGAGTTTGTCCAGTACTGCGACATAGCGGCGGTTGACGAAGTATGCCATGACGACCTTGAGACAGTTTGCAAAAACATCCGCGAAAAGCTCATCGCCGGCGTTGACAAGAGACTCGTTGCGGACGCAAAGGTCGGCTTCCTGCTCTCCGGCGGACTCGACTCATCCCTCGTCTGCGCCATAGCGGCAAGACAGAGCAAAAAACCGATACGCACCTTTGCAATAGGCATGAGCGAGGACGCTATCGACCTCAAATACGCAAAGGAAGTCGCCGACTACATCGGCAGCGACCACACCGAGGTCATCATGACAAAAGAGCAGGTCTTAGACTCGCTCGAGGGTGTCATCCGTATGCTCGGCACATTTGATATCACAACTATCCGCGCGAGCATGGGCATGTACCTGCTGTGCAAATGGATACACGAGAACACGGATATAAGAGTTCTTCTGACGGGCGAAATCTCCGACGAGCTGTTCGGCTACAAATACACCGACTTTGCGCCGAGCGCGGAGGAGTTCCAGAAGGAGTCGCAGAAGAGAATAAGAGAGTTGCACATGTACGACGTTCTGCGCGCCGATCGCTGCATCTCCGTAAACTCGCTTGAAGCGCGCGTGCCGTTCGGCGATCTCGACTTTGTAAAATATGTCATGTCCGTCGACCCCGCTAAAAAAATGAACACCTACGGCAAGGGCAAATATCTGCTCCGCCACGCGTTCGAGGGCGACTATCTGCCCCATGATATACTCTTCCGCGAAAAGGCGGCGTTCTCCGACGCGGTCGGTCACTCGATGGTGGACTATCTCAAGGAATACGCCGAGGGGCTCTACACCGAAGAGGAGTTCAAGGAGAAGTGCGAAAAATACACCCACGCAAAGCCGTTCACGAAAGAATCCCTGCTCTACCGCGAGATATTTGAAAAGTACTATCCCGGCCAGTCCGAGATGATAGTCGATTTCTGGATGCCCAACAAGTCATGGGAGGGCTGCGATGTCAACGACCCGTCCGCCCGCGTGCTCTCAAACTACGGCGAAAGCGGAAAATAAAAAATGTCCCCCGCGCGGAAATTTGCCGTGCGGGGGATTTTGCAAATTGACTGTAAATTGATTTGAATGAAGCGTTTGCCCCGCAAACATGAAACGGCAGCTTCGCTGCCATGAAGCACTCGCTAACGCTCGTATGAAGTGAAGCGCATGACAGACTTTCGGCGTGACGCCGCCAAACTTCATATGGCGAAGCCATACTTCATTTTTCATGCACCGCAGGTGCGCTTCATTGAAAAAAGCAGCCCGGCGGCTGCTTTTTTCATGGCACCCCCTGGGGGAATCGAACCCTCAACTGCCCCTTAGGAGTATGGCTTACCATGTGATACACGGTTCGGATGTAACTTCCAATATCATCCCTTACGCAGAATGACTTGTAGTAAACGAACTTTATGGTGCAAAACACCTATTCTGACGCAGTTTTATGTGTCCGTTGGGTGGTCCTATTAGCAAATTCTTAGCAAGAGGACACCCAGCCAAAGCCGATTGCTACTGCCATTCTTCACTCCCTTAGTCAAAATGACAAGGCAAATACATGGAGGTTACTATGGACAAGAAAGAGAAAAAGTCACTGCCGGAACCGCGCACATATACCGTGGAACAGATTGCAGCCATGCTCAACATTGGTCGCACAACCGCATATCAGCTCGTCAAGCAGGAGGAGTTCAGGATCGTCCGCATAGGCAATGCGATCCGCGTTTCCAAGAAATCTTTTGACGAGTGGCTGGAAAGTTTAGAATTGTGAATATCGCAAGAAACGCCGTAGGCTCAAAAAACCTATGGCGTTTTTTTATACCCATTTTTGAAGGAGGCTGGCAATGAAACTGACAGAAGCAGAAATGAGGATGGTGTTTCAGATTGAAAGTACCAATCAGAACGCTGCCCTGAATGAGATTTACATGACATGGCGCTATGCGCCGAACCCGGCAACGAAAGAAACGGCGGAAGGCCTTCTGGACAAGCTCCGCCCCCTGTCGGATCAGGAGTGCATGGATTTGATCCGCAAGGTGCAGGCCGAATACCGTCTGCCAGAAAAAGCCCGCACCATCGGGGAAATGCTGGCAGAGGCCAGACAGCAATCCGGGGCGCAGAAGTTATCCGGCCATGACATTATGGCTTTGGAGCGTTTCGACCCGGCGACCAGACACATGATCGTCTTTGATGTTCTTACCCATGACTCGCCTGTTGGCTGGAAGGGTGAGAAAATGCGCCTGTTCCTGACTGACGCCGGATACAGCAAGGCTTTGGAGAATCAGGAAAAGGGGCACATCAAAATCCGCAATCATGCGAAGGTGCTTTCCGGCGATCTCCACTATGACCATAAAGACCGTGAGAGGTAGCCACCCCCAAAATGTATCAAAATCAGCGGAAAATCTTCTGTTTCTTCCTCTGTGGCTTGCGTTCTGGACAGGACGTGGATGTTTTCCCATGCGGGAGCCTACGGAGGCATACAGACGGATAAACCACTCAAAATCAACACTTTTTATTTTCACAGGAAGGAGGTGCGAAGATGGCTGTTTTTCGTATTGAAAAGACCCGTGATTATACGGTCATGTCGAACCATCACTTGAAAGATCGGACGCTGACCCTGAAATCCAAAGGGCTGCTGTCCATGATGCTGTCACTCCCTGACGAGTGGAATTACACCACCAGAGGTCTTGCGGCGATCTGCCGGGAAGGTGTGGACAGCATCGGCGCGGCATTGAAGGAGCTGGAAAACCACGGGTATATCCGGCGCACCCAGCTTCGGGATGAAAAAGGCAAGATCACGGATACCGAGTATGTCATTTACGAAATGCCTCAGTGCGAGCCGTCGTCAAGCCCAGGTACGCCTTTACCGGGTACGGCAAAGCCATATACGGAAAACCCGGATATGGGTATCCCGGATACGGCAGAACCGTGTACGGAAAACCCCGCACAATTAAATACTAATCAACCAAAGACTGATTTATCAAGTACGGAGATATCAAATCCTATCCAATCAAATCCCCCTACCCCCGCAGGGGCAAGGATGGGAACGGATCGGATGGGAGCCAGAGAATGTTATCGTGAAGTGATTTTGGATAACATCGAGTACAGCTATCTGGTGCAGGACAGCCATATCGACCGTGAGCAGCTTGACGAGATCGTTGACCTGATCGTGGATACCGTGTGTTCTGCCCGCAAAGTCATCCGCATTGCCGGAGACGATTATCCGGCGGAGGTGGTAAAGTCCCGGTTTATGAAGCTGGACAGTTCCCATGTTCAGTATGTTATGGACTGCATGAAGGACAACACCACCTATGTCCGCAACATCAAGAAATATCTTCTGGCGGCGCTGTATAACGCCCCGACCACCATCAACAGCTACTATTCTTCCCTGGTGCAGCACGATATGTACGGGGACGGGCAAAGGGGGCGAGGCTAAATGCAGGAGGAAGTAACGCGAGGCGCCGTAACGCTCATTGTTGACGGAGCCAAGCTAAGTGAGCAGGTCTTTGAAAAGGCCGTCAAAAAGTTCCTGGAGGAAATCCAGAAAAGCCAGAAGCCAAAAATCTACCGCGGCAGGCAGAGCCTTAAACAGCTTGCCAGCCAGAACGCCGGTCTTGCCAATATCGAGATCAGCGACAAGAATATCAAGGCTTTCTCCCGTGTGGCGAAGAAATACCATGTGGATTTTGCCTTGAAGAAGGACACCGCCGCCGAACAGCCCCGTTACCTGGTCTTTTTCAAAAGCCGGGACGCGGATGCCATCACAGCGGCATTTCAGGAGTTTGCCAGCCGGAAAATGAGCCGTGAGGAAAAGCCCTCCATCCGGGAACGGCTGACCCAGGCGAAGGAACAGGCGGCGGAGAAAGTGGAGCACCGCACCATTGACCGGGAGAAAGTAAAGGTCAAAGATCGGAGCGTGCAGAGATGAACATGAAAAAACTGTTTTTGCTGAATCTCCCGTATCTTCTGTTCGTGTATCCCTTCGATAAGCTGGCACAGGCTTTCCGGCTTGCGCCCGGTGCTGACCTTTCCGGCAAGCTGCTCTCCATTGGGGACGGCTTCACGGCAGCCCTTTCCTCCCCGTGGCTCAGTTTCCATCCCACGGACCTGCTGATCGGCATAGCGGGTGCGGTGATCCTTCGCATGGCGGTCTACCTGAAAGGCAAGAACGCTAAGAAGTATCGCCACGGGATCGAGTATGGTTCTGCCCGCTGGGGTACGGCGGCAGATATCGCTCCCTACATGGACAAGGACTTTTTCCAGAACATCCCCATGACGCAGACGGAACGGATTACGATGGCGAGCCGTCCAAAGCAGCCGAAGTATGCCAGAAATAAAAACATTCTGGTGATCGGCGGTTCCGGCAGCGGCAAGACGCGGTTCTTCTGTAAGCCGTCGCTGCTGCAAGCTCATTCGTCCTATGTCTGCACTGATCCGAAAGGAACCTTGCTGCCGGAGATCGGCGCTTTCCTGGAACGGAAGAAATACCGTATCAAGTGCCTCAACCTGATAAACTTCCGAAAATCCATGAAATACAATCCGCTGGCTTATATCCGATCAGAGAAAGATATCTTAAAGCTGGTGAACGCCCTGATTATGAACACGAAGGGCGAAGGCGAAAAATCTTCGGAAGATTTCTGGGTCAAAGCAGAACGCCTCTATTATTCCGCACTGATCGGCTACATCTGGTATGAGGCCACGGAGGAAGAAAAGAACTTCATCACACTTCTGGACCTTATCAATGCCAGTGAAGCCAGAGAGGATGACGAAACTTATCAAAGCCCGGTGGACCTGCTCTTTTCTCAGTTGGAGGAACGGGAGCCGGACCACTTTGCCGTCAAGCAGTACCGCAAATTCAAGATGGCGGCGGGCAAGACCTTAAAATCCATCCTCATTTCCTGCGGCGCCCGGCTTGCTCCCTTCGATATCAAGGAGCTGCGGAACCTGATGGAATATGACGAACTGGAACTGGATACCCTGGGCGACCAAAAGACGGCGCTGTTTGTGATCCTTTCGGATACGGACAGCACTTTCAATTTCGTGGCTGCCCTCATGTATAGTCAGCTTTTCAATCTGCTCTGCGACAAGGCGGATGACTTCTACGGTGGGCGGCTACCCGTCCATGTCCGTCTGATTCTGGACGAGTTTGCCAACATCGGCCAGATACCGAACTTCGATAAGCTGATTGCCACTATCCGAAGCCGTGAAATATCGGCTTCTATTATTTTGCAGTCGCAGAGTCAGCTAAAGACCATCTACAAGGACGCGGCGGATACCATCGTCGGTAACTGTGACAGCACCTTGTTTTTGGGAGGCAAAGAGAAATCCACCCTCAAGGAAATTTCGGAACTGCTGTGGAAAGAGACCATTGATCTCTATAACCAGTCCGAAAACCGGGGCAGCCAGGTTTCCCACGGCCTCAGTTATCAGAAATTAGGAAAGGAGTTGATGACCCAAGACGAATTGGCAGTGATGGACGGCGGCAAGTGTATCTTCATGCTGCGGGGCGTGCGTCCGTTCCTTTCGGACAAGTACGACCTCACCCGGCACCCGAATTACAGATACACGGCCGACGCCGACCCTAAAAATGTCTTTGACATGGAACGGTACATGAAGAAGCAGCGTGCCGTGGTAAAACCCACGGACACCTTCGATGTGTACGAGATTGACGCAACAACTTAACCCAAAATCAAAAACATTTTTTAGGAGGATTATTTTATGGAATTTTTCAACAGCGCAGTTGGTGTTTTGCAGACTCTCGTAGTGGCCCTGGGCGCAGGTCTTGGTATCTGGGGCGTTATCAACCTTCTGGAAGGTTACGGCCAGGACAACCCTGCTTCCAAAAGCCAGGGTATGAAACAGCTCATGGCTAATTAGATGTAATAAAAGCGGAGAAAGGAAAAGCACAATCCAGACGGAACCGGCGGTGTAGTCAAGAAATATTGTGGAAACGCAAGATTTCTGCTATAATGGGTATAAAACACTTGACGATGGAAAGAAAGGCGGGAAGCCTATGCACATTAGTTATCAGCCACTATGGAACACACTGAAAGAGCGTGGCATGAGGAAAGAGGATTTGCGGCTTGCCGCCGGTCTTACCACAAATATGATTGCCAACATGGGCAAGGGAAAGAATATCAGCATGGAAACGCTGGTTCGCATTTGTGAAGCCTTGAATTGTGGTATTATGAATGTGATTAAATTAGAACAGGACAATATCTAAAGCGATATAATTTTATATTTGATTCGATTTGCACGAAAAATTAAATTTTAATGGTGTATATTTTCTATTGTACCCAATGTAAATAAGTGCTATCATAAAATAAAACAAGTACATTTGAAACATTTTATGATTTGAGAGTGTGCTTGCAGGTTAGTAGCATATTGCCAATAACTGAATACAAAAAATGTAGGTTCTGGTCATTTTAGAAAGGAGCATTGTTTATGAAAAAATTTAGTAAAAGATTGTTTACCTCGTTGGTAGCGTTTTGTATGCTTTTTTCTGTGAGTGCGGTTCCTGCTTTTGCAGCGGAAACAACAACGGAAATAACGGATACTCAACAGCCGGTAGTCATTGGAGAATATGACGGATACTTAACCGATGTTATGATTTCCGATGGTGTCACCAAAAGAGCAGTCGCTAATGTTCGTATTAACTCTTATGCAACTTATGATGAGGATGATGGGATTCAAGTTCATGTGAAGTTGTATGTACCGTGGTATGAATCTCCAAAACCGGAGTTCACTGGTATGACTGGTACAGTTAATGTGCTTATGAACAAAAAATCCACCAATACGGCATTTGCAGAATTAGCCGACGGTGAAGAAACAATCGAAACTGATGTGGATACTGGAAGAACAGGTAATAGCGGAGATAAGGGAACGGTTTCTGTTTCTGGTGTTGCTACCGCTAATAATGCCTTGGCAGGCGGTGGAGCTTTCGCTATTTCTTACCCTGTGACACTTCCCTAATTAAATGCAAAACAGTTGTGAATTAAGGTTGGTAATAGGTAAAATGAAACGGTTATTGGCAATATGCGTATGTTTTTTTATGTGTGTAGGCTTATGTTCGTGTGATTCTTCCCAAACTCGGTCGGTATCATCATATAACTGGTCTTTAGAATTTATTACTGATTTAGATGGTAATATGTTATTCTCAGGTTCAGTGCATGATGACATACCAGTATTGGATTTGACATTGAGTTTTGAAGAAAAAAGTTTTATCTTAACAGATAACACTCATAAACAAGAATGGACAGGTACATATTCGCTTGAAAAGATTGACAATTCTTCTTCGAAACTCGGATTAACTTTTGAAAATTTAGAGGAGCCTGTTACAGGCGTATATGGAACAAGAGTTTATTCTGATGATTCAGAAAGCGCAACAATTACATTACAAACTGATGAAAATATCCTGTCTTTTGTTGGAGAAGATTCATAAATAAAAACAGCCGCTGTAGGAACAAAATCCTACAACGGCTGTTTTTATTTCCACGGCCTGCGCCGGAAGTTCATACCAGACTGTTTTATCAGCGGGGATTTCTTGAACAGCTTTTTCAAAAGGCTTCGTTCCTCTTGTGAGAGCCGCTTGTATTTGAGCCGGAACGCCTTGCAGAATATCTCCGTGAATTGCTGAACCCTGTCCCCCGGAGATTGCATGGCCTTTTGTACTTCCCGTATAAGTTCATCGGCAGGCGTGGTATCCGGCGCACTTTCGCTGTCATTTTCGTGCGCCTTGCGTATATCATGGAGAATGACGTCCCATGTTTTGTGCGTCACATGGCAGAAAAAATCTTCTTCCTCTATCTGACAGGCTTCCAACACTTTGATTGCCCGGTCTGCCGCAGCTTCGGGGTGTTCTTCCAGTACCATAGCCCGTAAAGCAGCCAGTGAGCTGTTTGTGTCATGGAAGTGCATGGTTGCTATCCCGTCCACATAGATTTCTGCGTCTGCCAGCAATTCCTTAAATTTTTCATGGGAGATAATCTCACACAGCAGCCGGTTATTGAAGCGTTCACTTTTCAGCAGTTCCACGACTTCATCACTCAAATGTAATTCTTCTATCGGGGTGTTTTCATATCTCCGATTATTGGTAAGGCCGAGCAGATAGTCAACCGACACCTGATAGAAGTCTGCCAGCTTCAACAGGCTGCCGTGGTTAATTTCCTTGTATTCGTCGTTGTCGTTTTCATAACTGCCGAGGGCTGATTTTGAAATGCCGGTTTCCTGTGCCAGTTCTTCCAGATTCAAGCCCCGTTCCACCCGTAAATCTTTCAGGCGTTCCTGTACGGAAATGCGGGTTTTCATAAACACATCGCTCCTTCCTGCGGCTGGCTGCCGCTGTTATTCCTTATTATACCATATACCGTTCCGAAATCGTGGAATTTTTCGATTTTGGGGCGGTTTTCCTATTTTATGGACATACGGGAAAGGGTTCAAAAATGAGCTATGATTAAGTCAGTTCATCGATG
>ERZ1026988.813-NODE-813-length-10372-cov-7.222351_pt1 | contig 10372 bp, 7 predicted proteins | sample MGYA00519291_ERZ1026988 | MGnify/ENA primary metagenome ERZ1026988 (study PRJEB26926, sample SAMN06164795) | human gut metagenome | biome: ENVO:00009003; feature: ENVO:2100002; material: ENVO:00002003 | host: Homo sapiens | place: USA | collected 2012 ... | reverse complement strand
CATTCAGAACCACAATCTGACGCTCTAACCAACTGAACTATAGTCACCATGTTGGTCTTATTTTTAAATCGATTGCAAAGGTAGATATTTATTTTGAATATGCAAATAGTTTTGTTTATTTTCTTGTGAAAAAATATTCTTTTAGGTCTGATGAGTATTTTTTCATAAAACTTCTGGCTGTCCTTAAATACTTGTTTAAGTGACATATCTCATTCCTATTCAGTGAGTTAGATTTAATCGATGCCGGATAAACCTGAAAATTTCGGTTGGAACTTAAACTGGAGCGCGAAGTCCATATAAAGGCATATTGGCATGATTGCAGCCGAGTTTTCTTCTCTACTTTTCGTAGAACCAGTTTTACGGCCAGTCCGCCGTCTGTTTGCGGTGCACTCATATTTGAAATGAAGTTTCCCAAGGAGTATGCTATTACATGCTGACTGGGTTTAAGAGAGTCTGCAGTAAGCTGGATGGGCTGGATGACGTGAGGGTGTGAGCCTATAATATGATCTACGCCTAAGCGAAGCATCCATTGAGCTAGCTCCTTTTCTTCTTTACGGGGGTGTAAATGGTATTCTATTCCCCAGTGGATACAAGCAATGATAGCATCCGGTTTCATAAGCCGTGCTCTTAATATGTCTTTTCTGATTTGCTGTTTATCGATATAGTTGACAATGCTGGGAGGGCTTATCTTGATTCCATTAGTGCCGTATGTGTAATTCAGCAATGCGATGCGAAATCCCCTTTTCTCGATTAAAAGAGGATGTCGCTGTATGCGTTCTTTTTCACTTCTATAAGTTCCGGCATGAGCTATGTGTAGAGAGTCGAGCAGGTTAAGTGTACGTTCCATTCCGTGTCTTCCTCGGTCTAAGCAATGGTTGTTTGCTGTAGTTAGTACGTTGAATCCGGCTTTATGGATGGAATATAAAAATTCATCAGGTGCACTGAAACTCGGATAACCGGTATAAGGTTTTCCTCCAAAGGTAACCTCTAAATTGGCTATTGTTAAATCATTATTTTTTAATTCCGGTTTAATCAGTGTGAAGCAGTTGGAGTAATCGTAAGTCCCCTTTTCTGTTTGCGCAGCTTCAATTTGAGCTCGATGCTGCATTAAATCGCCGACAAATAAAAGCGAGAGTGTGTCTGCTTTTTGGGCGCCCCCGGGGAGGGTTCCAATACAGAACAGCAAAAAAGAAATTATTCGAATGCAGTTTTTCCGGACTCCGGAGAAACTGCATTCGGATAAATATGTATGTATTATGGTATGATTCACGCGCTTATTGATAGATGGCTTTCTTTCCAGCCAGCAGGGTGTTTTTCATTAAAGAAACAATGGTCATAGGACCTACCCCTCCCGGGACAGGAGTAATGTAAGAGCATTTAGGGGCGACTTCATCAAATTTGACATCACCTGTCAGTTTGAATCCCGATTTTTTTGTTGCGTCGGGTACTCGTGTGGTGCCTACGTCGATGATTGCAGCTCCCTCTTTAACCATGTCGGCTGTAACAAAGTTCGGTTGACCCAAAGCAGCGATGATGATGTCGGCTTCCTGGCATTCTTTTATTAAATTTGTACTGCGGCTATGGCATACGGTAACAGTTGCATCTCCGGGATAAGCTTTTTGCATCATAAGTGCAGCCATGGGCTTTCCTACGATATTGCTACGTCCTAAAACCACGCATTTTTTTCCTTGTGTTTTTATTTCATAACGTTTTAATAATTCCAGAATGCCATTTGGCGTTGCTGAAACATAACATGGCAAACCAATAGACATTCTTCCCACGTTAATCGGATGGAACCCGTCGACATCTTTGCGGTAATCAATCGTCTCAATAACTTTTTGCTCGGAAATATGTTTGGGCAGGGGCAGCTGTACGATGAATCCGTCAATATCTTCGTTTTGGTTTAACTCACGGACCTTGTTCAATAGTTCTTCTTCAGTTACATCGGCTTCATAGCGAATCAGGGTTGATTTGAAGCCACATACTTCGCATGCTTTCACTTTGGCAGCTACGTATGTTTCGCTTCCTCCGTCGTGTCCAACGAGGATGGCGGCCAAATGGGGCTGCTTTCCTCCTTTTGCAAGGATTTCAGCAACTTCGGCTGCGATTTCTTGCTTAACTTGTTCAGCAATTGCTTTTCCGTCAATTAATGTCATAACAGTTGTTTTTTTATGAATCGGTTTCCTGCAAAAATAGAAAAAAAAAGGTTACGGATAGGATTTTTCGTTGTTTTTATCGCTTTTATATCAGAATACGTATATTCTTCGTGGCATTAGAGCGGTAATCTGCGAAAAACTATTACCTTTGTACCGTTTTTATAAGCTATGCAAAGAAAAAAGATAAACATATTATATGTTCTTGTTTTTACTCTTGTGATGCTTCCTTTTGTGAGTCCTTCAGCTTGGGCTCAGGATAAGGTTTTTACAGTGGTTGTTGATGCTGGGCATGGAGGAAATGACCCTGGGGCTATAGGAAGAAAAGGTAGAGAGAAGAATATCAATTTGAATGTTGCGCTGAAGTTAGGAAACTTGATACAGCAAAACTGTGCGGATACGAGAGTCGTTTATACTCGAAAAAAAGACGTTTTCGTTCCTTTGCACCGTCGTGCGGAAATCGCCAATGAGGCGAAGGCCGATTTGTTTATTTCTATTCACACCAATTCATTGGCATCGCGTAATAGTAGGGTAAGTGGAACAGAAACTTATACCTTGGGGCTTCACCGTACGGACGAAAATCTGGAAGTCGCAAAAAAAGAGAATGCGGTAATCTTGATTGAAGATGATTACAAGCAACGTTATGCTGGGTTTAACCCTAATTCATCGGAAAGTTATATTATTTTTGAATTCTTGCAGGACAAGAACATGGCGCAGAGTGTAAACTTTGCCCGTTTGGTACAAGGACAGTTTCGTGCTAATCATCGTATAGATAAGGGAGTGCATCAGGCAGGCTTTTTGGTTTTGCGTGAAACGTCTATGCCGAGTGTGTTGGTCGAACTGGGCTATATCACTAATCAGCAGGAAGAGGCCTTTTTGCTTTCAGAAAATGGAAGTTCTGTTTTGGCACAAAGTATTTATCGAGCTTTTTTAGCGTATAAACAAAGTAAAGGGCGTGTTATGGCCTTGCCGGATAACGGAGGAAGAGATGCGGTTAAAACAGAGAATGCTGTAAATTCGGAAATGGAGAACTCTGAGTCTGACATAGTATCTTCTGAAAAGACTTCTTCCGGAAAAGCGCCTGCAAAATCTGAGAAAACTTCTGTAAAAACATCTTCTTCAAAGAGTCTTAGCCAGCCGGTATTTAAAATACAGATCTTGACTTCGGGGAAAGTACTTCCCAAAAACAGCCGTTTACTGAAAGGCTTGTCTCCTGTATCTTATTATAAAGAAGGGGGGATTATAAAATATACGTATGGTGAAGATACTGATTATAATAAAATATTGCGCCTGAAGCGTATGAGGGTAGATGCGAAATTTAAAGATGCCTTTATTATAGCTTTCCGGAATGGGGAGAAGATGAATGTTAATCAGGCAATTAAAGAGTTTAAGAAAAATAGAAAATAAAAACGATCTGAAAAAAGAAGTAAAAGTAGGTTTGGCGGGAATCGCGGCGCTCTTAATTCTTTTCTTTGGTATTAACTACCTGAAGGGTATTAATATGTTTAAATCTGAAAGCTATTATTATGCAGAGTTTACCAATGTGAATGGTCTGGCGAAATCCAGTCCCGTATTTGCCAATGGTTTTAAAGTGGGTGTAGTGCGTGATATTCAGTATAATTATCAGAAGCCGGGACATGTAGTAGTAGGGTTTGAAGTGGATCAAGTGATGCGTTTGCCTAAAAAAAGCAAGGCAGAACTGGTGACAGAAATGCTTGGAACCGTAAAGATGAATTTGCTGTTGCCCTATGAGGGAGAAGTGGAATATTGTCACCCGGGAGATACGCTTTGTGGGGTGGCCAATGAAGGCCTGCTGGGAGCTGCAGAAAAAGATATATTGCCCAAGGTGGAACAGATGATGCCTAAACTGGATTCGATATTGACTTCCTTGAATCAACTGCTTTCTACTCCTTCTTTAAAAAATACTTTGGATAATGCCGAAAAACTGACGGCTTCATTAAACGAAAGTGCTCGTCACTTGAATCGTTTGATGTCTGATGATATACCGCAACTTACGGGAAATGCTGTGCAGATAACCGAAAATCTCAAGGTGATAAGCGATAACTTGAAAACTGTGGATTATGCGGGTACTTTTGCTCGTGTTGACGCTACTTTGGAAAGCGTACAGGAACTTACTGCTAAGTTGAACCGGAAAGATAATTCTTTAGGATTGCTTCTGAATGACTCTTCATTATATGATGGTTTAAATGCTACAGCGGCCAATGCTGCTAGTTTGCTGAAAGATTTGCAGGAACATCCTAAGCGCTATGTTCACTTCTCTTTGTTTGGCAAAAAAGATAAAAAGACTGAATAAATATAAAGAGGCTTTTCCGGATAAGGCAATTCTGTCGGTTGCAAGAGGATGCTTTAGATGAAACGAAAGAGCGTTATATAGAATTTATCTAAATAATAAACTCGGCTTTTTGGCCTTTCCGGAAGATGTAAATGCTTTGAATACTAGTGATATAGTTAGAGGGAAGACTTTTTGTTTGAGTGATAGGGTGCGAGTTAAACGTTTGATAAATAGATTTTTATAAAAGAGTGCTTAGACTGTTTTTTATGAAAGTTTTAACATTTTTGTAACAATCTGTAAATCATTGTGTTAAATAAAAAATTAAAAAACAAAGAAAAAAGGGACTTGTTTTTGTAGAAATTCATTACGAACTTTGCAAACGTAGAAGTTTCGCTTTATTAATAACAACGTATGTATGATTGAAAATAATCAAGCCGTAACGTTGTGGAATCGTTGTCTCTCTTTTATTAGGGATAATGTGAAAAATGTAACGGCTTTCAAAACCTGGTTTGAGCCTATTGTTCCCTTGAAATATGAAGGGAAGGCATTGACTATCGGTGTTCCCAGTCCTTTCTTCTATGAATATCTGGAAGAGAAGTATGTGGGGTTGCTACGTGCGGCCATATACAAGGAAATTGGTGAGGGCACAGAGTTGATGTATTCCATTCTTACCGATAAGACAAACCATATAACTGTAAATGTAAAAGGGACTGAGCGCTCATCTGCTTTGCCCCAGTCTGCGCCTGTTCATAATGCGAATAAGGCTCCTAATCCTTTGCAGGCACCAGCTCCTCAGGACTTAGATCCGCATCTGAATCCTAACTATAATTTTGAAAACTTCATTAAAGGGAACAGCAATGAGTTTTCAAGAACGGTTGCTGAGACAGTGGCTCAGAATCCAGCACGTACATTCAACCCGTTGTTTATTTACGGTCCTTCCGGTGTAGGAAAGACACATCTTATTAATGCGATAGGTACACGCATTAAAGAACTTTATCCTGAGAAACGTGTGCTTTATGTTTCGGCACATTTATTTCAGGTACAATATACTGATTCGGTGCGTACGAATCACTTTAATGACTTTATCAGTTTTTATCAGACTATTGACGTTCTGATTATTGATGATATTCAAGAGTTTGCCGGTGTTACGAAAACGCAGAATACTTTCTTCCATATATTTAACCATCTGCATCAGAATGGTAAGCAGTTGATTTTAACTTCCGACCGTGCTCCGGTTATGTTGCAAGGGATGGAAGATCGTTTGCTTACCCGTTTTAAATGGGGGCTTGTTGCGGAACTTGAGAAGCCGGATGTGGAGTTGCGTAAGAATATTCTTCGCAATAAGATACGTCGTGATGGATTGACTATTCCGGAATCGGTAATCGGTTACATTGCTGAAAATGTGAATGAAAGCGTGCGCGAACTGGAGGGAATTGTCAATTCACTATTGGCTCAGTCTATTTTGCTCAAGCGTGATGTGAATCTGGAATTGGCACAGCGCATTGTTCAGAAGGCGGTACGTTGTGCTGAGGTGAAGCCAGTTACCGTGAACGATATCATAGAGAAAGTATGCGCGCATTATAAGATCGATGCAACCGTGATTCATACAAAGACCCGTAAACGTGAGGTGGTTCAGGTGCGTCAGGTTGCTATGTATCTGGCAAAGAAGCATACAGATACTTCTTCTTCAAAGATTGGTAAACTTATTGGCAATAAAGATCATGCTACGGTTTTGCATGCTTGTAAGATTGTGAAAGATCAGGTGGATGTTGATAAGGCATTTAAAGCGGAAATAGAAGAAATTGAAACAGGTTTAAGGGCAAGATGATTTTTTGCTCTTATGTGAGAAAATAAAAACTAAAAATCCCGGCTGCATATCTGCGGTCGGGATTTTTAGTTTAATGATTCTTTTTTAGAAATGAATATTTTTTATGTTTATCCAGCTTGATTACTTATTCTATCACTTCTTTCTTTATTCCATCTGCTGGTAATTCTTGGCAAGACCTCCTTCACTGGTTTCTTTGTATAATGAAGGTAAATCATGGCCTGTTTGTTTCATGACTTCTACTACTTTGTCGAATGAAACCCGGTGATGTCCATCGGTAAATGCCGAGTACAAATTGGCATCAAGTGCACGGGCAGCAGCATAGGCATTACGTTCGATACAAGGTATTTGAACGAGTCCGCATACGGGGTCGCATGTCATACCCAAGTGATGTTCCAGTCCCATTTCAGCTGCATACTCGATTTGTGCAGGGCTTCCTCCAAACAATTGGCTGGCAGCTGCTGAAGCCATGGAGCAGGCAACTCCAACTTCTGCTTGGCATCCAGCTTCTGCTCCTGAGATAGAAGCATTGTATTTAACGATGTTTCCCACCAGTCCGGCAGTTGCCAAAGCGCGAAGAATGCGTGCGTCACTGAAATCGCGGCTTTGCTGCAGGTGATAGAGTACAGCCGGAACCACAGCACAGGCTCCACACGTAGGAGCGGTAACGATTTTTCCTCCGGCAGCATTTTCTTCACTCACTGCAAGTGCATAGGCATAAAGCAGTCCGCGTGACTGAAGCGAATTTTTATAACCCTTAGAACGGATATAATAAGATGAAGCTTTGCGTCGCAGATGAAGCGGACCGGGTAATACTCCTTCTGCATCCAATCCGCGATGGATAGCAGCCTTCATGGTTTCCCATACTTCGGCAAGAAAGTCCCAAATTTCTGCACCTTCGCACTGCTCTACATATTCCCAGTAACTTCTTCCGGTATGTTCACACCAGTATAAAATCTGGCTCATGGTGCTCATGGTATATACTTCAGGCGTTTCCGTCCGGTCGTGTCCTTCTTCAGCCAAAGCTCCTCCACCCACACTGAAAACAGTCCATTCATCGGTGATATGTTTATTTCCATCCAGCGATTTAAAAGTCATTCCGTTAGGGTGGAATGGGAAGAAAATATGTGGTTTCCAAAGGATTTCAACAGGGGCATGGGGTTGCATTACATCGAGAATAGCCACGTCGGTCATGTGACCCTTTCCGGTAGCAGCAAGGCTTCCATAAAGAATAACCTGAAAAGAGGCAGCTTCTGGATGACGAGCAAGGAACTGTTCGGCGGCTTTACGTGGTCCCATGGTGTGGCTGCTTGAGGGACCGGTGCCGATGCGGTAAAGTTCTTTTATTGATTTCATGATGGTGTATATAATGAGGTTATTTTAAATCGACAACAGTAATTCCGGCTCCTCCGAACTGTACGTGCTCATCTTGAAAATGAGCAACGCCCGGTACGGTGGCAAGATATTGACGTATAAGTGTGCGCAAGATGCCGGTTCCTGTTCCGTGGAGGATGCGCACCCGACTTGATCCCACCAGGATGGCATCGTCAATAAAGTAAGTCACTGCTTGTATGGCTTCATCTCCTCGCATACCTCGCACGTCAATGTCTTGTTTAAAATTCAGGCGTTTTTCGTACATCTGTTCTTGCGTTTCACTACTTACAAATGTAGCTTTTGCTATCGTATGGTTGGGCTTGGGGGCTTCAGCACGTTCCAGACGCTCGCTTTTGACGTTGGTTTTCATTAAGCCAAACATAACTACGGCATTTTTGCCATTTAGTTCCATGATTTGCCCTACACTGCTTTGTCCTTTGATGCGGACGTATTCCCCCTGTTGTAGAGGCGCCGGTTTAGGTGGAGCAACCGGGGTAGCGCCTGTTTTTTGCTGCTGAGATTTTTTTTCTTTTTTCCTTTCTTGCTTTTCACGCAGCTTTTCCATTTTCCGTGCGATTTTTTCTTCCACGGCAGCTTTTTCAATCAGCTCAATCTGCTGGCGGAAATCACTCAATTCTTGTCGGGCAGAACGGGTGCGTTCTTTTTCGGCTTGAGCTTCTTTAATCGAACGGATGGTGTTTTCAATTTTGGCGTTCGATTCGCGCAGTAAACGTTCGGCTTCCTCTTTAGCGTTTTTTAGAATTTCCTTACGGCTGCGTTCCAGCTCTTCTATTTCACGCTCATAGCGTAGGATGGTATCCTCCATTTGCTTTTCGCGTTTGCGGATGTTCTGTCGCTTGGTTTCCCAATAGCGTTTGTCGCGTACAATATCCTGCAGATATTTGTCACTTTGGATATATTCGCTTCCCACAATTTCAGATGCATCGGCAATAACGTCTTCCGGAAGTCCGATTTTTCGGGCGATTTCTACGGCAAACGAACTGCCAGGATTTCCAATCTGTAACTGGAACAAAGCTCGCATTTCGTGGCGGTCATACAACATGGCTCCATTGATAACTCCCTCATGGTTCTCAGCAAAATGCTTGAGGTTTTGATAGTGCGTAGTAATTACTCCGAATGTCTTTTTTGCATTGAAGCGTTTCAGTACAGCTTCGGCAATGGCACCTCCGATTTGCGGTTCTGTGCCTCCTCCGAATTCATCGATAAGGATGAGGCTGGCAGGGTCGCAAAACTTCATCATCATTTTCATGTTAGTAAGGTGAGATGAGTAGGTACTCAAATCATCTTCAATGCTTTGTTCGTCGCCGATATCAATAAAAATATGGTTGAAAACTCCGGCATGACTCCGTTCATTCATGGGAACAAGCAACCCGCATTGCAACATGTACTGTAGCAATCCGACTGTTTTCAAGCAAACGGATTTACCTCCGGCATTCGGACCGGAAATAAGCAGGATGCGCTGTTGAGGGGTCAGTTCGATGTCAAGCGGAATGACTTTCTTGTCGTGTTTGGCAAGTGAAATCTGCAAAAGAGGGTGAATGGCTTCAAACCAGTCAATGATTTGCCGGTTTTCAAAAGCAGGTTTAGTTCCCTTGATATCCAGACAGAATAAAGCTTTAGCACGGATAAAATCAATTTCGGCAAGGAATTCATAAGACTGGAGAATTTCAGGGATTTGCGGGCGAACCGTGGCTGAAAATTCGGTTAAGATGCGAATGATTTCGCGACGTTCTTCGCCTTCCAGTTCCCGAATACGGTTATTGGCTTCTACCACTTCAGCAGGCTCGATAAATACCGTTTTTCCTGTAGCCGATTCGTCGTGGACGATTCCCCGGATTTTACGTTTCATACCCGGAGCAATAGGGATAACCAGACGTCCGTCGCGCATCGTAGGAGTAACATCTTTATCTACATAGCCTTCCGATTGCGCTGAGCGCAAGATAGAGTTTAAGCTGCGTGAAATGCTTCCGGTAGTAGCCGAGAGTTCACGACGGATACGGAGTAGTTCGGCTGAAGCATTATCTTTTATTTTTCCGAATTTATCAAGTATGTTATTGATACGAGTGATGAGTTGCGGGAATACACAGATATCAGTAACCAGTTCACGCAGAGCAGGATAGGGCGTGTCGGTTTCTTCTTCTTCTGTAATTTGTAGAAAGCGGACAATGTTATGGATGGTTTCCAAAGAACGGCGCAAGTCGAAAAGTTCTGATTCATCCATATACATCCCCTCAATCCGTATTCGCTTAAGCGAGGAGCGTACATCAAAGAAATACTGGTCGGGGAAAGCATCCTCTTCCTGAATAATGCGGATAAACTCGTTTACCTCCTCCAATCGGCGGTTGATGTAGGTGAAATCATCGGAAAATGACATGTCGCTGACACGTTCTTCTCCTAATGTACTCAGGCATTTTCCGGTGATTAACTGTCGAATTTGCGAAAAGCCTATTTTCTGCTCAAAGTTTTGAGGATATATCATAGTGTAAAATTACAAAATCCTTTTATTAATAATGTATTAATCTGTCTTTTCTGGCTGCAAAGGTACGAAGATGAAAAAAAATAATCAAAAAAAGTGGTCAAATATTTGTAGGTTTAAAAATAATGCGTACCTTTGCACCGATTTCGAAAAGAAAGTGTTTCTTGAAAAGAAACTTGGAGAGGTGGCAGAGTGGTCGATTGCGGCGGTCTTGAAAACCGTTGTACTGC
>ERZ1026988.810-NODE-810-length-10396-cov-5.256455_pt1 | contig 10396 bp, 7 predicted proteins | sample MGYA00519291_ERZ1026988 | MGnify/ENA primary metagenome ERZ1026988 (study PRJEB26926, sample SAMN06164795) | human gut metagenome | biome: ENVO:00009003; feature: ENVO:2100002; material: ENVO:00002003 | host: Homo sapiens | place: USA | collected 2012 ... | reverse complement strand
AAATACCGACCTCCAAAGTTAGATTTTTTAGGTCTAACTTTTGGGGGTCGGGTCATCCTACAGCTGTTGCCGATGTGGGTATGCTTTTATCTTTTACCGCAACGCTTGGAATAATATTGTGGGCAAGAAAAATTTCAGTTTATATAATGGGCAAATTTGCAAAATTGAAAAGACTTAAAAAGCCCGTTGAATTTACAGTAAACTTATTTGCGGTTTCCGTTTCTGCCGCTGTATGGACAATGCCGATTTCAGTGTTGATGTTTGGTAAAGTATCGGTATTTTCAATCTTGCTTTCCGTTATACTTTCGCCTGCGGTAAGCGTACTTGTAGCTTGTGCGTTGCTTGCGGTGATTCTTTACGGCTTTGGAATTGTAAGTATTATTGCTTATCCGCTTACCTTTGTATGTGAGCAGTTAAGTAAGTATGTAATTTTTATTGTCGGCACATTTTCGGATATTCCGTTTTCTTCGGTAAACGCACGAAAACCGTATTTTTACATTTGGCTTGCTCTTATTGCGGTTATGGTGATTGTCGGATATTTTGTTAAAAACAAAGCAAACTATGCCGTTAAGAGCGCTGTTATTTCGCTGTGTGTTCTTGCACTCGGTTTTGCGGTTTACTCCGTAATTGATGTAAATACAACCGTCATTAATATTTACGCAACGGGAGGAAATACGGTTACGGTAAAGCGTGGAAAAAATTGCTCGGTTGTCAGCTGCGGCGGAGAAGCAACAAATGTATATTATGCCGTGTCTGATATTATGGAAGATACGACTTTGCTTGATTTTTTGATTGTGCCTTCGGATTCGGACAGAAGTTTGCTTTATGCCGATATTTTCCAAACAAAATTTGACGAATCGGATGTTTTGATATATGATAGTAAAGGTGAGAATGAAGATAACGGTAATGTAAAATATTTTACTGTAAATAAAAGTTTTACGCTTAATTTAAATTCGAAAACAAAAGATGAAGCAGTAAGCACGGAAAGCGGTGTGTACCAGTATATCAGCACCGAAAGCACCACTGTTTTGTTACTTGACGGTAATTGCAAGGCAGAAGATATTTTAGAAAAACACAGAAAAGCAGATTACATAATTACCGATAAAGACGGAGATAATTTGCAAGATATTTGCGGTAAAAGAATTATTACGAATACCGACGATGCAAACGCAAAAGATTGCGAAGATATGATTTTTGTACGGGACAAAAATCTGCAGATTGTTATTGATTGACGGAGGAAATATGGCTGTACTAACAGATAAACAGATGGACAAGCATATAAAAGAAAGAAATTTTGCAAAGGTGTATTTGATTTACGGCGAAGAGCAAATGTATGTAAAAAAATATACCGATAAGCTTGTTACGGCTGTAGCAGGTAAGACACCGTCAGAGTTTAATTTTCATTCATTTGGTGACAGCATTAATTTTGACGAGCTTGCCGCTTCTGTACAAATAGTTCCGTTTATGAGTGAATTTAACTGTGTTCTCGTAAGCGATGCGGCTTTCGATGAATTTAATGCAAATGATAACGCAAGGTTTGCAGATATATACAAGGCAGTGCCTGACGGTTGCGTATTTATAGTTTCTTTGCCGTCTGTAAAACCTGTTAAAAATAAAACCGTTTTGCCTGCATTAAAAAAATATGCCGATAAAAACGGAATCGTTTGCGAGTTCAATACTCTTACTCAAAACGAGCTTGTTAAGTTTATTGCAAAATGGGCGAATGCAAACGGAAAATTCATTTCACAGGTAAATGCCACACAACTTATTTCGCTTTGTGGTCGTGACCTTAATATGCTGAAAAATGAGATAGATAAAATTTCCGCATATGCAAAGGGAGAAGAAATCTCTGACGAAGACATAGAAAAACTTGCGACGGTTACACTTGAATCAAAGATTTTTGCGCTTTCGGATGCTGTGCTTAACGGCAATGCACAAAAAGCCTTTAATACGCTTGACACCTTATTTTATCAGCAGGAAAAGATGGCGGATATGCTTTTTATTTTATCGCAGGCTTTTATAGACGCATACAGAATCAGAGTTGCTGATGAAAGCGGCGTACAAAAAACGGAGGTTGCGAGTAAGTTTAATTATAAAAACAGAGCGTTTGTACTTGATAATGCAAGAAGGGCAACAAAGCGAGTTTCTACGCAGGCTTTAAGAAAATCGCTTAGTTTGCTTTTGCAGGCGGAAACCGAATTTAAAAGTGTTTCGGTAAATGACAGAGTGTTCTTTGAAAAACTGATTGCACAGCTTTTGCTGACCGCTGAGAGGGGAAGAGTTTAATTGCTGAAAATAAAAGAGGCAATAATAGTTGAGGGCAGATATGACAAAATAAAATTGAAAAATCTTGTAGACACAACGATTATCGAAACAAACGGTTTCCGTGTGTTTTCGGATAAAGAAAAGCAATCGCTTATCCGCAAAATAGCACAGACGAGGGGAATACTTGTATTTACTGACAGCGATTCCGCAGGCTTTGTTATAAGAAATTTTTTGCGTGGTACGGTTGACAAAAGTAAGGTAAAACATTGCTACATACCGCAGATAAACGGCAAGGAAAAGCGTAAGGCGCACGGTTCAAAAGAGGGCTTTCTTGGTGTTGAGGGAGTGAGCGATGATGTGATTATCAAGGCAATTCGCAAAAGCGGAGCTACAATAATCGGTGAAGATGAACAGGCAGACAGAGAAGAGGTAACAAAAGCCGACTTATACAGGCTCGGTCTTACCGGCAGGGAAAACTCCGAGAAATTAAGAAAAGCCTTGTTAAAGCACTTAGATATGCCGTCTTACCTTACTGCCAATGCTATGCTGTCGGCAATCAATTGCTTATATTCGCTTGATGAACTGAAAAATATAGTTAATGAATTGGAAATTTAATAATCAGAATTTAAATCACCGTTTTTGGACATAATAAAAACGGTGATTTTTTTGTTAAAGAGATTAAAATGTGATTGTATCCTGTTTTCAATCGGCGGAGTTGCTTATGCTTTGCTTGAAATACTGTGGCGCAGAAAAACTCATTGGACAATGGCGGTTACGGGCGGCAGTTGTTTTCTTACAATTTTCAGAATATATAAAAAATTTCCAAAACTGTGTTTACGCAGCAAATGCCTTATAGGCGGTGCCGTTATCACACTTATGGAGGGAATATGCGGATTTATAGTAAATGTAAAATTTAAACTTAATGTCTGGGATTACAGCAATTGTACGCTGAATTTTAAAGGACAGATTTGCCCGTTTTATAGTATGTTGTGGACGCTTTTGTGCATACCTATAAGCTGCATATGCAAATTGCTTTGCAAAAACAAAAAAATTATTTAGCAGTCACTTTAGCGTCATTATGAGTATTTATAATAAACCTGTAAAATAAATTTGGAGGAATTATTATGGAAATACTCAAAGTTGAAAATCTTGTAAAAACCTACGGAGAGGGAGATAATATTGTAAATGCGGTTGACAATATTTCTTTGTCTGTAAATAAGGGCGAATTTGTTGCTATAGTAGGCGCAAGCGGCAGCGGAAAATCAACGCTTTTGCATTTGCTCGGCGGTGTTGACAGACCGACAAGCGGCAAAATTTATATAGACGGAAACGAAATAAATAATATGAATAATGATAAACTCGCTATTTTCAGACGCAGACAGATTGGCATTGTTTATCAGTTCTATAATCTTATTCCGATTCTTACGGTGGAAGAAAATATCTCTCTTCCGTGTGACCTTGACGGTAACAGACCCGACAAAGAGAGAATGGATTTGATTTTAAAGTCTTTCGGACTTTTTGAAAGAAGAAATCATCTGCCAAACGAGCTTTCGGGCGGTCAGCAACAGAGAACCTCGATTGCAAGAGCTTTAATAAATAATCCGGCTATTTTGCTTGCTGACGAACCTACGGGTAATCTTGATTCAAAATCCACAGAAGAAATTATGAGTATTCTTAAAATGTCTAATCGTGATTTTAATCAGACAATTATTATGATTACGCATAACCTTGAAATTGCAAAGGAAGCCGACAGAATTATTACAATTCAGGACGGCAAAATTTTAAGGGAGGCGTAAGGCTTGAAGATACTGAATAAACTTACTGTTAAAAATTTAAAGTTGAATAAAAGCCGTACGATTGTTACGATTATCGGTATTATGCTTTCGTGCGCTTTGATTATGGTTGTTGCCGGTATGGCGGCAAGCGCACAACAGACAATGGTAAACTTACAAATTAATATTACGGGTAATTATGATTTATTTGTAAAAGGAGCAAACAAAAAAATTATTGACAATGCGCAGGCAAACAGAAATGTAAAGGACATTTATATAAAACAAAATCTCGGTTGCGCATATCTGCCGCAGGCGAAATTTGACACAAAGCCGTACATAAATGTGGTTGCATTTAACGAAAAATCATTTACAGACTGCTTTAATGTTACACTTAAAGAGGGCAGACTTCCGCAAAACGGAAACGAACTTGTGCTTTCGCAGAGTGTAATTGAGAACAGCAGAGCGGAATTTAAAATAGGCGATACAATTACACTTGACTTGGGCAAAAGAGTTTATGTATCGGGTGCGGAAATACCGTTAAACGATACCGAATATTTTATTGACGAAAATGGTTTGGAAAAACTTGTCGATACTCATAAAAAGACTTACACTGTTGTAGGTGTGTTTAATAAGGTTTCTTCATCATATTTTGCGGCAGACAGCAATTCTGCGAGCAGTTCCGCTTTCACTTTAGCTGAAGAAAATGCCGATATAAATGATTTGTTTATAAGTTTTACATCAGACGGTGAAAAAGATTATATTACAACGAGCGGTGAGATTTTAAATTTAACGGGTGACGATTTTGAGAGTTTAAAAAATGATTTTGAAGTTTATCTTGAAAACGGCGATTTTTATGAGGCGAGTATAAACAAAGATTTGCTGAGATACAAAGGCTTTGCGCTAAGTGACGAGTATATGAGAATGCTTTTATCATTAGCTGTAATAATTATTGTAATTATTGCAATTTCAAGTATTTTTGTTATCCGCAACAGCTTTGCAATTTCAATTACCGAAAAAACAAAGTTGTACGGTATGCTTGCTTCAATCGGTGCTACATCAAAGCAGATAAGGCATAATGTGCTTTTTGAGGGCTTTGTGCTTGGCATAATCGGTATTCCGGCAGGCATTTTGCTTGGCGTATGTGTAATTGCGCTGCTTGTGGTAATTTTGAACGCATTGCTCGAAAATATGCTGAACGGAATCTCATTTGTTTATGCTGTTCCATGGTGGGTAGCGGTTATTTCTGCTGTAATGTCAGCGGTTATTATTCTGTTTTCTACGCTTTCATCGGCTTTCAGAGCCTCAAGAATTGCTCCGATTACCGCAATCAGAGGCAACAATGATATTAAGATTAATAAAAAGAAAAGCTATAAATCACCGAAATTTATTAAAAAGCTGTTTGGTGTGGGCGGAGAAATTGCCTATAAAAACCTTAAACGCAGTAAAAAGAAGTACCGCACTACTGTAATTTCTATTATTATAACAGTTGCAATGTTTATTTCAATTTCCACCTTTATTGAGTACGGATTAAAAATTGCAGGTGATCACTTTAAGGATATTTCTTACAATATTACTGTACATGCAAACGATAAGCTGTCATATGATGAATACGAAAATGTTTACAAAAGAATCATTGCTGATACGGATATAAATTCAAGCATAAAAGCCTGTGAAAATTATTATGGCAATATAGTGGGGCTTACCGATTATTATACGGAGGATGCCAAAGCGGCAGAGTTATCGGGCGGCGATTTAGCGTATGTGTTTGGTGTGGATAATAAGAGCTTTAAGGAGTATGTAACCGCACTTGGATATAATTATGATGATGTCAAGGATAAAGCACTTATTACGAATGATTTTAAATACTACAATTCGGATAATATTCTTATCAAGGGTAAGGAATTTGACTTGCCTATGAACACTGTTGTAAAGTTGTATCCTAACGGAACCCCGTCATATACTGAGGATGATATTAAAGAAATTCAGAAAACAGATCCTGATTTTGTATATAATCCGGATGATTATAAGTCTGTTGAACTTGTTATATATGATACAATTAATAAGGAAGTGCCGGGGTCTATAGTTTCAAGTATTATGAGTACCCTAAATGAGGGAAGTGTGCTTGTAAGTGAGGATTATTTTAAAAAGCTGTTTGCCGAGGATAATGACCATACAACAGGAGTCATTGTTATTGATTCGGCTGACCCTGTAAATACGGTAGAATATATAAATAATCTTGATATAGAAAATCTTGATGTTTTTAATATTAACGAGCAAAAAGAACAGATGAATGCCATTGTGCTTATTATTGCAATCTTTGCTTACGGTTTTATTATTGTAATTTCACTTATCGGTATAACAAATGTATTTAACACAATCAATACCAATATGCGTTTGCGCAGTAAGGAATTTGCGATGCTCAAGTCTATCGGTATGACAAAGAAAGAATTTAACAGAATGATAAGACTTGAAAGTTTGTTCTACGGTTTAAAATCCTTGCTTATCGGTGTTCCGCTCGGATTGCTCGGAGGTTATGCTATATTTAAGGCTACGGGAAATACCATTATGCTTGACTATTCATTCCCGACTATGGCTGTACTCATAAGCATAGTGTTCGTATTCTTTGTTGTATGGCTTATTATGAAAATTTCTATCAGCAAAGTGAATAAACAGAATATAATTGAAACCATACGCAACGATAATATTTGACATATCGGCTTACAGGGTGATATAATCACAAAAGAAGGGAAGTGTTAGTATGAAGATACTGCTTGTTGAGGATAACAAAAGCATAATAAAAGGACTTGAGTATGCATTTGCACAGAACGGCTACAGTTGTGAATACTGTCTTAGTTTAGACGAGGCTGTACGAAAAGCACCTTTTAATTATGATGTAGCAGTGCTTGATATAATGCTTCCCGACGGAAACGGCTTTGATTTGTTTAAAAAAATTCGCAGATATTCCGATTTGCCTGTAATTTTTCTTACCGCTGTTGATGATGAAGACAGTGTAGTAAACGGACTTGAACTTGGTGCGGACGATTACATAACAAAGCCTTTTTCTACAAGAGAACTTATTGCACGAATCAAGCGAGTGGCGAATAAAAACAGTAAAAAGAACATAATTACAGTATCGGGCGTTACGCTTGATTTGGATAAATCGGCGGTGTTTGAAAACGGAAAACAGCTTGAACTTACCGCACTTGAATACAAATTACTGTCATTGCTGATGCAGAATGTCGGCAAGGTGGTAACGAGAGAACTTATATTTGAAAAAATATGGGATGTATCGGGCAACTTTGTAAATGACAATACGCTTACCGTATATATCAAGAGAATACGCAAAAAGCTTGATGCGGATATAATAAAAACGGTAAAGGGAATGGGGTATCAGGTTGCGGAGGTCAGCAAATGAAGAAGTCATATAGATTTGTTGCGCTGTGCCTTGCGCTAACAGCTTTTTTCTGTATTATCTCGGCTGTTTGTACGGCAGTCTGCCTTGAAAATGTAAGGAAAACAACCAACAGTACCGTTAATCGGCTTGTAGCCGTAATGCTTGAAAAGTATCCGGACATAAGCGAAAAGGAAATTGCAGAAATACTCAATGACAAAACAGCTGTCGAAGATGATATTGAGATTTTAGAAAAATACGGAATTGACTTAAAAAGCGACTGGATTTCTTACGGCAATCAAGGCTCGTATAAATATGTAGTTATTTCGGCAATTATTTGCTTAGCCTTTGGCATTGCTTTTATAGTGGTATTTTTATTATATTTAAAAATGCAAAAGCAACAGACTATGGAAATAGCAAAGCGGATTGAACGCATTAACCTTGGCGATTATTCATTGCAGATTGACGAGAACAGCGAGGACGAGCTTTCTCTGCTTGATAATCAGATTTACCGTACAACCGTAAAATTCAGAGAGCAGGCGGAAAATTCAAGGAAAGACAAGGAAAACCTGCAAAAATCATTGTCGGATATATCACATCAGCTCAAAACTCCGCTCACTTCAATAATTGTTATGGTGGAGAATATTTTAGATGATGACGATATGCCGCTTGAAATCAGGCGTGAATTTTTAAATGATATTAAGCACAACACGAATACTATTTCTTTTTTGGTGCAAAGCCTTCTTAAGTTATCAAAACTTGACGCAGAGGCGGTTAAATTCAGATATGAGCAGGTTGAGGTGAAAAGCATTGTTGATGAATGTATTAAAAATACCGCTGTAATGGCTGAAATTTGCAATGTAAGTGTAGAAACATTGTGTGACGACACATACAAACTTAACTGCGATAAAAAATGGCTTTGCGAGGCTGTTACGAATATAATTAAGAACTGCATTGAACATTCACAGAACGGAAATATAAAAATAACCGCTGACCAAAATAAACTTTATACGAAAATCAGCATAAAGGATAACGGCAGCGGTATAGATAAAGAAGATTTGCCGCACATATTTGAACGATTTTATAAGGGCAAAAACTCAAGTGATGACAGTGTGGGTATAGGACTTTCACTTGCAAAGACAATTATTGAAAAGCAAGGCGGATACATAAGTGTATCGTCTGAACTTAATAAAGGCAGTGAATTTGTAATAAAATTCTTTAACAACTGAATATCAACAAAAAACAGGTTGCCGCTTAATTGCGACAACCTGTTTTTGTATCTTAGATTTCAATGCTTTTGATTGAATCAAACTCGTCCTGAATTTCTTTTGAAGGTTTCTTTGCTATAAGAGAAACTATAATATTTACGATAAGCGCAAGCGCAAAACCTAAAACAAGAGAATAAAGATTTGTTGCTTTGTAAAGAGTTACACCGTTTACGAGCGGTAAATAGTCCCATACAATAACTGTAAGTGCGCCTGTTGCCATACCACTGATTGCACCTGCAAGTGTTGAGCGTTTCCAGAATAACGCAAGAAGTACAACCGGACCGAAAGCAGAGCCAAAACCTGCCCATGCGTCAGAAACAAGTCCCATAATACTTGAGTTAGGATTAATGGCAATTACAAAGCCGATAATTGCAACAACAACTACCGCAACCTTACCGATGTTAAGAGCACTTTTCTCTGTAGCGTTTTTCTTAACGCCTTTGTAAATATCCTCTGATACGGCAGATGCGGTAACAAGGAGCTGGCTGTCGGCTGTTGACATAATAGCGGCAAGAATACCGCAAAGGAATATACCGCCGATGAATATCATTATTCCGTTCTCGGAGAAGATCTGCTGAATAAGTCTGATGAATACTGTTTCGCTTGCTGTAGCGTCAAGGTTTTCGATAAGGTAACCTCTTGCAACAAGTCCGATAAGGCAAGATGCGGCAAGTGAAATGATAACCCATACGATAGCAATTTTTCTTGACTTTTTGATTTCAGAGTCACTTTTTACCGCCATAAATCTTATAAGAATGTGTGGCATACCAAAGTATCCGAGACCCCATGCAAGGTTAGAAATAATGGAAACGGCAGAAACATTTGAACCGTCATCATTTTTAAAGAAGTTAAGGTAATTATCCGGGTTTGTTACACCGCTGTCGATAAGTGACTGTGAGAAACTGTTGTTATATGTAAGAGCTACATAAGCGATTATCGGAACCGCCATAATGGCAACAAGCATTAAAAGTCCCTGTATAAAGTCAGTGTAGCAAACAGCCTTAAATCCGCCGAGAAATGTATAAACAAGAATTACAATTACAGCAACTATAAGACCGATTGTATATACAGTGTTGTAGTTTTCGGAGTTGCCGAAAAGTGTAGCGAAAAGCTTTGCGCCCGAACTGAATGCCGAGGCTGTATATACTGTGAAGAATATTGCAATAATAATGGCAGATACCATTTTTATTACGCCCTTATCGTCACGGTAACGGTTCTGGAAAAAGCTCGGAATTGTAAGTGAGTTTCCTGCAACGATTGTATATTTTCTTAATCGTGCCGAAACAATGTACCAGTTGAGTATAGTACCGATCAAAAGTCCGACTGCTATCCATACCTCACCTGTTCCCGCAAGGTAAACCGAACCAGGAAGTCCCATAAGCAGCCAACCGCTCATATCGGAAGCCTGTGCAGAGAGTGCAGCGGTCCAGCCGCCAAGATTTCGTCCGCCGAGGAAATAGTCCTCGTTGTTCTTTGTGCCCTTAGACGATACAAAGCCAATAATTATCATAATGACCATATATGCCGCAAAGGAGCATAAAACTATTATATTTGCTGTACTCATATTTTCCTCCTCTATTTTGTTATTAAACACAAATACTCTTTAATAGTACCAAATTTCAGCAAAAAAATCAAGTAAATTCAATGTTGCAGCAGATTTATACCTGTCTCTTATACACATCTGACGCTGCCGACGATAA
>ERZ1026988.807-NODE-807-length-10439-cov-21.501926_pt1 | contig 10439 bp, 6 predicted proteins | sample MGYA00519291_ERZ1026988 | MGnify/ENA primary metagenome ERZ1026988 (study PRJEB26926, sample SAMN06164795) | human gut metagenome | biome: ENVO:00009003; feature: ENVO:2100002; material: ENVO:00002003 | host: Homo sapiens | place: USA | collected 2012 ... | reverse complement strand
GAGATAGGAGTCCGTCTCGTGGGCTCGGAGATGTGTATAAGAGACAGCAAATATACCTTCAATATCAATCATACCATCTTTATCTGCAATAGGCTTTAAGAATTTGTCAAAACTATTAATATTATTAGTAATCGCTCTTTTAGCTAAAGGAATTAAAAGTCTTATAGCTGGAGAACTTTCACCCATAGATACTAATTGTTTAATAATATAATCTTTAATAACCTCTTTAACATTACCAATTTCAACCATAATATTACTTCTTTAAAAATTCTTCATAAGTTAAATTAGGATTAGTTTTACTAGCTTCTTTAAAAGCTTTAAACAATTCCATTTCTTTGTTAGTAACTTCAACAATTTTACTTTTAAGTAACTTAACAAGTTTAAGTTGTTCTTCAAGTAAATGTTTACCATCTTCACTAGCTTCGATTTTTCCTCTAACTAAATTAAGAACTTCTGCTTGAACCATACTTTGTAAAGCATTATAATTATTTACATAGTCTTGGTTATTAAGAAGCATATTTTGTTGTTCTTGTGTAAGTGGTGCAATTTCAGCATCAATAGCATCCCAAATTCCTTGAGTTGGAACTTGCTGATTTTGAGTTACACCATTATTTGCATTAGGAATAGCATTACGACGATAAGCTTCATTAATTGCTTGTTTTTGACTTTGAAGAAAAGCAATTTGTTCATCAATGCTATTAGTCATTTTTTCACTAGGATATAGCAAAGGGTCACTACTACCTAGTATGAATTGATTAACAGGTATCATATCTCTTTCAATTTTATATTCTTAATCAAACTTAGTAATATTACTGAGCCGGAGTTCCGCTAGCGGGTTGAGTAAAACCACATAGTAAGCATCCATAAGCATTACGTCCAACTAGACCAGTAACAGTAGGTTCATTTGGAAGAGTAACTACACCATAGATAACATTACAAGTCTTTCTATCAGTATAGTTGATACCAGCCGTAAACATCTTTTCCATTTCGCATTGGATAAGTTTATCTTGATAAGGACGAATAGCTTTAGTAACAGCCAATTCAGCTTTCAAATCAGATAACTCTTTACGGATATCATCATCAGCGTCACGAGTATATTTGTAAAGATTAAAATGGTCAGTGTTATTTTTCTCAATAAGAGCATCAGTACGATTACGTCCATCAATATAAACACCAAACAATTCACTATTAAGACGTTCTCTATCTTCAAAGCGTTGATTTTGTTGAGTCAAAGCCCACTGATAAAGACCACCTTGAAGAGCTAAAGTATCTTCACAAGATTTTTCCCATGCTTGAAAAGCAGTAGGAGCACCGCTTCCACTACCAGCAGTAGCGCCAAGAACATTAATGTTAGTAGAACCATCTCCTAACATTCCACCACCAGCGCCACCTAATACACTAGAACGACGATTACCAAACAAAGCCCAAGCACCAAGTGCAGTACCGATAATACCAAGAGTTAAACCTGCATTAGCCTTACCGTTTACATCACGACGATTACCACCGTCATAATTCATTCCAGCACCATTATAGCCCTCTGGAACAACTTTCACTTTTTCAATTACTTGCATAATAAATTAAGGTTTAAGTTAAAAAAATAGATTAATACTTGTAGTTTGAACTACATAATCTATAACGCTTAAACCGTTATCTTTGTTTGGTCATTAACATTATTTTAACTTTCAATAGGACTATATATTGTCAATTCACCAATTTTGTTAAGTTTAGTATATTTTATTTCACCTATTGAAGTCTTACCATCATCAGCTTTACCACCTTGTGTACCAACATAACATTGAATAGTTTGTTGTCCTCTAAATTCAGAATTACCTGCAACAAAACCAAATATAAATTTATAGTTATCAGTATAATTATCATTATAAACAGTGTTATCTTCATTTAACAAAACTGTATGATATTCATAACTATAATTATCATCACTAGTTATATTAAGAGTTGGCTTATCAAGAGTTAAAGGAGTACCAGTTGTATTGACTTGATTATTCCAAACTTTATATTTATCATTAGGCTTATTTTCATACCAACAATAACCATCGCCATGAATAAATCCACCTCCACTACGAATTACTTTAATATTATCAAGACCAATAACTTTATCATTAACTGAATTAACTCTAAAGTACTTTACTTCATTATTAGATTTAGCAACTCTTTTAACAACTTCACCATACCAACATTCTTTATAGCCACCATGTCCATCAGGCATATTAATAGTTCCATCAGCCAAAGGAAAAATAAACCTTCCTCTATTATCAACATCAATTTCATTATTTTTTAATCGCCAAGCATAAACAATAACACCACCTTTATAAGCAGTACATTCAACAGTAACATGACCTCTACTTAAACTTCCAAACCAATTAGCACAAAGATTCATTTTCATTATATCAGGCATTTTATCTTCAAGGTCAATCATAGATTCAATATTAAACATAACACATTCAGCACCTGAGTCAATATTATCACCACCCCAATACAGATAAGGAATTTGACTTAAAAACCAAGACCAACCAACAGCTATATAATTTAAACTATAAATAGGAGAATTAACATAATATGATTTAGTATCCAAATCTCTACCATCATCCCTACCCCAAATGTATCTAAGTTGGACACTAGTAAAATCACTAAAATGAATAACAGAAGTAGGCCAAATATGATTAGTACCATCATAAACATGAGCAATATTAGTTTTACCTACTGTCCGTTTCTTAAGAGGTTGAGCAATTCCTCCTTGACGTCCAAGAGTTAAACTCATTATTCATCAATAATATTATAAGTCATTCCAGCAACTGGGGTAATAGTTGCATATTGGGTAGCAGTTCCTGTCCAAATTGGAAGACTAAGTTTATTACTATTCGCACTAGGCATAGTCATATTAACTCCACATCCATCATTAATAGCTTTTTGAATCTTATCAAGATTAACACTATTAGTAATAGTTTGATTTATTTCTTCTTTAAAGTTATTAAATGTATTATTAGTAACATATCCATTAAGTAAATTATTAACTTCTTCTTTATTATAAGTTTCAGACTTAGTATAATAATTTTTAAGTAAGTTATTAATTTCTTGTTTAGTATAACTATCAAATGAAGAAGTATCTCCCATTACTCTCCATTCAGTACCATTCCAATAACAAATCTTTCCATTACGATATTCAATCTGACCTTTAGCCCAATTACTACAAGTTACATTAGGAAGATATTCAGACTCTTCACCAACCATACCTGTAAGTTTACATTTATTTAAATCAATAGTACCATTTTCAATAATACCACCTTCAAATACAAGTTCACAACCAACAGGCATTGTAATAGTTTTACCACTTAAATCAAAAGCATAACGAATAATATAACGAGTATTTTCTTCGTTAACCATATCCTGAGTAAGAACAGCTTTATAATTAAGATAAATATTATTCTTAACTTGAACTAGATTTTCTTCATTAAAATAATATTTAATATTATCTACTGAATTAACATATATAATACCAAGTCTTGGACGTTCATCAGAAAGACAAGTATTATAAATATTATAATCTTCACTATTTCCATAAACAGGAGTGTTGACCCCCCGTAGAGGATGAACTCTATCAGTAGGTTCTACAATAGTCCATCTAGTATAATAATTATAAAAACCAACTCCATCATGAATAGTCTTAACTCTAAGAACAAATAATTTATGATATGTATCATAATAAATACCAGCAGTATTACCTAAATCTGTTCTAATAATTTCATACTTATCAGTATTAAGAATTATTTGTCCATATTGTTCACAATAAGTATCATCAAGAAAACCATCAAATAAAAGCTGTTCTGCATTACTAACATCATTCTCCACGGGGAGTAAGACCTTGCGAACTATTTTATATCCTTTACCACTTTTATATTCAGGCTCATAAGGTCTATCTTTAAGACTAAGACGATTAACATTACAACAACCCGGACTTAATCTTATAGTAATATCTTCTTCGTCAGGATAATTAATAATATTAACTTTACCATTTCCTGCAATCATTTGTTTAAGAGCTTCATTAAGCATATCCCAATCAATAGTTCCATCAGCAATTGGAATCTTAGCACCATTCTCTTCAAGATACTTCTCACTAAGAATTTTAGTCCAATTATCATCAGAAACCCAACTAGTTTCAACACCAGCTTGAAGATTACTACCTATATAACTTTCAGTTACAGAAAGATTATGTTCAGCATCATAATAACTAATAATAAGACTATTACGTCTAAAAATAGCAGGAACAGCTTTACGAGTATTAACTCTAGTTCCTTGATATGGAATCCATAAATGATTAAACCTAGAAAGAACAACAGTTAAATCATTATTTGTATCTTTGTCAAGAATATTTTGAAGATAAGTAATAGGAAATACTTTATCATAACTATTCTGACCTAGTTTTTCATATAGTTGTTTATTGTTCATAATTATGTGATTAATTTAAATAACTTTAATAAGTAAATAAACAATATAAGCATTAGCAATATTGTTATATTAAATAGTATTTTCATCATGGTTCAAGTAAAACTCTTACATTAAATACTGTACTATTAGAAGTCATAGTAAATTGGCATAATATAATAAATAAAGAAGTAGTTGTATTAGCAGTAACACTAATAATATTATTACTATTAGATACAGAAACATTATTTAAAGGTGTACTAACACTACTTAAAGTACAAGTATATTTACTGACACCACCATCTTTATTTTCAAACCAAAATTGCAATTTACCAGCGTTCATTATAGAAATATTAGTAGGAATATATACATAAACACCAATAGGAGTTTTCTTAATATCATTATAACTTGCTTCTCCTTTATATATTAAATCTACATTTTGACTATCTAAATAAATAGGTAATGCAATATTTTGACTAGTAAAATAATCATTTTTAATAACAAGTCTACCACGCATGGGATTTGCTCTTTGTGTTCCTTTTGTAATAACATTATGATTTAACCAATTCCATTCAATTTTATATTCTCTTGCTGTATCAGAATTATTTGCAGAAAGTTTAAATGTTATTATAATCATGCTAGCATAATTAAAGGCATTTGCAACAGATACATCACAATTAACTTTATTTGTTACATTTACATCATCCGGATTATAATATACAGTTTCAGTTCCGCCTGAACCAGCAACACCATTCCAAGTCCAAAGTTGAGTTGTATATAACCTATAATAAACACTTATAGATATAGTATTAGCATCAGCAACTTTATCAATTTCATTAGTATAAGGATAACCTGTAAAATCTAATCCACTTCCATCAGGATTAGTACCATAATATTTAGTATGATATACTTTAGCACCATAAGACTTAGCACCAGCAGATTGTGTAATATTAATAGATTTACTAACTCCACTATAAGTAGCAGTAACAGTTGTACTTCTACTTGTTGTAGTAGTTCTATTACCATAAGTAAGTTTACTACCGCTAGTAGTACCGCTTAATGTGCCATCTCCAGATTTACTTAATGTAGGACTACCATTTTCAGTTTCAGGAAAATTTTGTCCAACTCCATTCCAAGTATATTGTCTACTACGAACAGCACTACAAGTAATAGTAGAACTACCTCCAGCAGCAGCAATATTAGTAGGACTAGCAGAAATATTTACTGACCATGCTCCCCAACTACCATAAACTTTACTACCTGCTCTTTGTTCAATATCGCAAAAATTAATAGCACCATTATAATTTGCAGTAACTCTAGTTCTTCTAACACTTGTACTAGTATTATTACTATAACTTAAAGTACTACCACTTAAAGTTCCACCACCACTTCCTGCACTAAGACTTGGAGTAGCATTTTCTGTTTCAGTTCCACCTGAACCTGCAACACCATTCCAAGTCCAAGTACGAGAACGAGAAGCACCATAATAAATAGTAGCAGAACCGCCCGATGCCGCAACAGTATAACTACTAGCATTACAATATACAGACCAACTAGACCAACTACCATATGATTTACTACCAGCAGATTGACTAATAGTTATATCTTTAGTTGCACTATCAATAGTTGCTCTAAATACAGAACTACGGGAACTAGTAGAAGTATTATTACCATAACTAACAGTAAAACCACTTAAAGAAGCAGCACCATTAACTTTACTTAATGTAGGGGCGCCACTAGCATTTTCAGTATAAGTTGTTCCTGTACCATTCCATTGCCAAGTACGACTTCTAGTAGCAGAAGTAGATAATGTAGCATTTCCACCAGCAGCAGCAATAGTTGTTACATTAGCACTTAAACTAATAGACCATGCTCCCCAACTACTATAAGTTTTAGAACCAGCATTTTGAGTTACAGTAGTATCTTTAGTTACAGAATCCATTGTAGCTCTAATAACTGTACTTCTAGCACTTGTAGAAGTATTATTATCATAAGTTACTTTATTACTAGCAAAAGAACCAGCACCACTAACTTTACTAAGAGTAGGAGTTCCAGTTCCTGTTTCAGTTCCACCACTTCCATTAACTCCGTTCCATGTCCAAGTTCTTGTTCTACTTGCAGAAGTAGTTATATTTGAACTACCTCCACTAGCAGCAACATTTCCACTATTAGAAATATTAACTGTCCATGCAGACCAAGCACTATATTGTTTAGCTCCAGCAGATTGACTAATAGTTATATCTTTAGTAGTTGAATCAATAGTAGCACGAATAACAGTTGATTTACCACTTGTACTAGTATTATTTCCATAAGTAACTTTAGGACTAGTCCAATTACCTGTACCACTAACTTTACTTAATGTAGGACTTCCATTTCCAGTTTCTGTACCACCAGAACCGGCAACACCATTCCATGTATAACTTCTAGTTCTACTAGCACTAGTTGATATAGTAGCTGTTCCACCTGTTGCTCCAATACTAGTTTTATCGGCACTAATATTAACAGTCCAAGCAGACCAATTACCATAAACTTTAGCTCCAGCTGATTGTGTTATAGTAACAGACTTAGAAACACTATTGCTAGTAGCAGTAATAGTTATACTACGACTATTTGTTGTAGTATTATTACTAGCAGTAACAGTTTTACCACTTAAAGTAAATCCGCCAGCACTACCACTAAGTGTAGGTGTAGCAGTTTCAGTATCAGTATGTGTAGTACCAACTCCATTCCAAGTCCAAGTACGAGAACGACTAGCATTAGTAGTTATCGTAGATGAACCACCACTTGCAGCTATCGTTTGCGTGCTTGCCGAAATAGAAACAGCCCAAGCAGACCACGCTGAATACACTTTTGAGCCTGCCTGTTGTGTTATCGTAACCGTTTTGGACAATCCTACATAACTAGCTGTAAGTGTCGCTGAACGGGCTGAAACGCTCTCGTTTGATGTAAATTTTATTTGATTTCCACTAAGACTAGCACTACCACTAATACTAAGAGTAGGAGTAGCAGTTTCACTATAAATAGTACCAGTGTTATTCCATTTATAAGTTCTACGAGCAATATTAGCTGTAACTATTCTAGTGCCGCCTTTAGCTTCAACACTAGTTCCATCAGTTTGTAAATCTAGTACCCAATTAGTATAAACTTTAGCGCCAGCAGCTTGATTTAAAGCAGCACTAACTTCTTTAGTTTGTTTATTTTCTAAAGTAAATATAACAGTTAAAGTTCCACTTTTAGCATTAGTAGATTCATTATTAGGTATAGTTAATACATTATTACTTATACTACCTAAAGTAGTAGAACTAGTAAAGCTAGCAGTAAGATTAACAACAGTTTCAATCCAAGTTCCAGCATAAGTAGAACCCTTGGTTATACTCCCCGTGGAGGATGCATAATCAGTTCTCTTATATCCACTTTTAACAGAACTAGTAGAAAGTTTTAAATCATAACTTCCACCAGTATTAGCTATACTACTATCAACTACTGTTAATGTACTAGTATCATATATACTAGCTTTACTACCTTTAAACGTAACAGTATAACTATCTTTAGCTTCTGTATCATCAATTAATACAACTAATTTACCATTAGTTATAACTCCTTTTTCTATTCCATCAAATAAAACTTTAACTCCATCAGTAGGAAAAGTAACAGTATAAGATATAAATCTTTGTTCCCATTCTAATTCTACATTATGAGTTATAGGTAAATAATCACTGGTATCACTAATAGTTTGAGATTTATAATGTTCAGCAGTAATATTAGCAGTATAATCAGTCTTAACAGGAATAGTAAATACAAATTTAGTATTATTTTCACTTATAACAGGAGTATAACCATTAATAGTAACAGTTCCGGAAACATTCAATTTAAAAGTAATAGTAACTTCAGTATTCTCTGGATAAACAAGTTTAGAACCTTGATATATTTCAAATACATCTATACTACCAAGTTTAATATCATGTATTCTAATATCTCCTTGATATATAGCCATAACTTAAGCATCTGATTTAACTATATAAGTAGTATTGTTATCTTTTTGAGCAATAGCTGCATATTGAGTAGCAGTACCAACCCATATTTTAGGATTAACTATTGGTTCAATAGTAAGATTAGATAATCTATAAAGAGTTTGGTCAACTATTTGAATAGTATTATAAACATAAGAACCATCTTCGGATAAAGCAACATGATGAATTGCATTACTATTACTCCATTGAATAATTATAATGTTATCTGTATATCTAACATTAAATGTACCATATTTACCATTATGAAATACAGAATTAGGTTCACCAATGGCTGTAACAAATCCAGCAAAATTAGTAAAAATAGAATTAATAGCAGCTAATACTTCTTCTTTACTACCACTATTTGTTAATAATATAGTAATACTTCCAATATTATAAGATTTAATAATTGAATTACTATTTATAGCTACAAAAGTATTAATACTTTTAGTTTCTTCACCACCAACTCTAGCTATACCTTTATCCCAACTTAAATCGATTTTATTAATTCCACCATTAGAAAAATAAGTAATTGTGGCACTAATATCATTATTGCCTATAACAATTCTATCAAAATTAATTCTACTATTGTTATTATCAATAGCAATAATGCTCCCACCTTTTAATAATATTTCTTTTACTTCGTCAAAAGTTTTATCACAAGTAAATTCCTTTTGTCCATTAGTATATACTCCAGTAGGAACAGTTATAACTACACCATAAACAGGAATAAATCCTTCAGGTGTACTTTTTCTTTCATATAATTGTTGATTAATATCTTGCATAACTTTATAAACTTTAAATGGTGGCACTTATTCAGTACCACCATGATTAATATTAAGTTGTTTTCTTTTTAATAACAAGTTCATAACCAGCAGGAATTAAAGCTTTAATAGCATCAGCAATAGCTTTATCAACTTCTGCTTTAGTATAAGTATTTTCTACTGTTGGTACATTGTCAAACTTATTATTAATTTCTTCTTTAGTATAAACATTATTACTAAGTTCAGTAATTCGATTAGGTAAAGTTTCATCAAGTTTAACTTTATCAGCAGATGACATACTACCATTAGCAGTTTTACTAGCATTATTTAAAACAAGACCAAAAGGAGTTTTATCAATATATAAATTTGTATTATTACTTTTAACAGATTTACTATATATAATTTTAAGTCCTTCTGTTGTTTGGTCAACTCTATCTAGTCTAATAATAAATTCACTAGATAAACTATTAACAATATCAGTAGTTTTCTTACCTTTACCGCCATCATAAGCAGTACCTGTAACTTCACCTAAAGCTAAAGTTTCAGATATAACTGAATATTTAGTTCCAGACCAACGATAGGTCTTACCACTATAATCAGTACTTTCACTTATATCAACATAAATCTTACCTTTTTCAGGAGTATAATATACAGGAGCATCTTCTATATACTTTTCAGCAAAATGAGTTTCGTCAACATAATATCCTTCAAGAACATCATCGACATAACTAGGTAATTGACTTGCTGGAACTTTACCATCTCCATCAAGACTAGCAATACCATTTGCTACACCACGTTTAGCTTCAATAGCTTCATTACAGAATTGAATAATCTTCTCTTTAATAATAGGATAATTATCTATATTACTAAGGATATATTCAACTGTAGATTCAACTTTATTCTCAATAACAACTTTAAGGTTAGGATGATTATCAATATTATCAAAGATATTTTCTATATTACCTTTAATAACATTAAGTAGTTCAGTAAAATTATTAATATGTTCAAATATATAAGTAACTCTAGCTTCTACTTTAGTTTCAATAAGATTCTTAAGAATAGGAAATCTATCAATATTATTGAAAATATAATCAACTCTACTATTTACAGCATTATTAATACAAGTAACAAGAGCTGGATAATTATTAATATTAGCAAATATATTCTTAACACAATTACAAACTAAATCAGAAAGAATACCAATAAGTTCAGGATAATTATTAAT
>ERZ1026988.784-NODE-784-length-10604-cov-41.630676_pt1 | contig 10604 bp, 6 predicted proteins | sample MGYA00519291_ERZ1026988 | MGnify/ENA primary metagenome ERZ1026988 (study PRJEB26926, sample SAMN06164795) | human gut metagenome | biome: ENVO:00009003; feature: ENVO:2100002; material: ENVO:00002003 | host: Homo sapiens | place: USA | collected 2012 ... | reverse complement strand
AGGCTGTCCGTCAGTAGCATTCACCACTACGTAGCGATGCTTATCATCCGGCAACTGCTGGATCATCACCGCCAGATTGCTGACATAGAAGAGTTTGCGCTGCGGAGCGATGCCGGTATTATCAGAAGTTACCTCCATCAGATAGGCACCCAGCGGCAGATTGCCACCGATTTCAATGGAATCCTTCACCTCTTGATAATCCGGACGACCATAGTAATTCCTGCTGTAATCCTTCTGATGCAGTTTCGTGGTCTTCTTCAGGAGCATCTTATAGGTAGCCTCATCCTGAGCATCATATTCATTATCCGCCGTGATGTTGAGGCGGGAGATGCTGATTTTCAGGTTCTGGAGATTACGCACATCCAGCTGCACCCAAACCTTCTCCCCAGGTCGCAATACCTGCGGCATATCCTTCACCCGGAACATCGGTTCGGTAAGTCGCTTCTGCGCATTTCTCAGTTCGTTCATTCTCGACCATTCACCCCAGCGGCTCAGCGCATAGTTGATATAGTTGAGCTTATCCTGCGGTTTGGCATCGGTAGCACCTTCCATGAAGCGGAAATGCTCCACGGCAAGTTCGCCTGCCTCCGGAATATCCTGATAAATCTGGATGAGCGAGTCGATGGTCTGCAGATACTTCGACTTCTTCACCACTCTCACGTCGTCCTGGCGGTATTTCTCGATGAGCTTATAGGCACAGAGACAAGCCGCCCCCCGATTGCCCACCTTATTATAATAGGTGTACAGCTGCAGATACGCCTCCTTGCTGTCTGCCTCGAATCCGATGAGATGCAGCAGATCGTTGTTAAAGGAACTGCCATCCACGCCCTTCAGCGTCAATGGAACATACTCTGCAGATGTATGTCGAGCAAGAAGTTCAGGCTGTCCCAAGGCCTTCTTGAAGAACTCCTGGCTTTTCTTTTCGTTCATATCACGGTACACCTTGCCCAGCACGGCATATCTCACCGCCTTCAATGCGGGGTCGTTCACCTTCAGCACCTCTGCTTCCATCCGCTTCACGTTAGGCGTCAGCGAGTCAGCCGAAATCTCTTTCCAGAGTGTCATCTGTCTTATCTCAGCCGCCAGCAGCTGCCCGTAATCTTTGGCAGCCGAAGCCTTGGCGATGATTTTCTTCATCACCGCGATTTCGCTCTTAGGCTGGGCCTTCTGAGCATTGATTTCAGCTTGCTTCCACAAGTTGTCGTATGTCTGAGCCGCTACCTGCATCGTAGCAAAGAGGGCTATCAGAAGTGATAAAATGTTTCTTTTCATAAGCCAATTGTATTAAATGTTTATAGAATGATGATAATCATCAAACTTTTCATTGCAAAAATACAAAAAAAAAACTGTTTTCTAACCCCGAAACTTAAACTTTTTACTATCTTTGCACCAAAATAGTATATTTTACCAAGAAATAACATTAAAAAAACAATGGCAGAAAAAAAGTATGGTCATTTTGATGACGCCAATCGCGAATACGTGATTACTGACCCAAAGACCCCATGGCCTTGGATCAATTATTTGGGTAACGAGGATTTCTTCTCGCTCATCTCAAACACAGCAGGTGGTTATTCCTTCTACAAGGATGCCAAGTTCCGTCGCATCACCCGTTATCGCTACAATGGTGTGCCGATGGATAACGGCGGTCGCTATTTCTATATCAAAGATGGCGATACCGTATGGAACCCGGGATGGAAACCTTGCAAGACACCGCTCGACAGCTACGAGTGCCGCCACGGCATGAACTATACCCGCATCACAGGCAGCAAGAACGGCGTAGAGGCGAGTGTGCTCTTCTTCGTACCCCTCCATACATGGGCTGAGGTGCAGAAGATGACGCTGAAGAACCAGACTGAGGAGGTGAAGACCCTCAAAGTGTTCTCCTTTGCAGAGTGGTGCCTCTGGAATGCTGCTACCGACATGGAGAACTTCCAGCGCAACTTCTCTACGGGCGAAGTAGAGGTAGAGGGTTCTACCATCTATCACAAGACCGAATATCGTGAGCGCCGCAACCACTACGCTTTCTACACAGTGAATACCGAGATTCAGGGCTACGATACCGACCGCGAGAGCTTCATCGGACTCTACAACGAGTTTGCCGAGCCTGAGGCTGTGCTGGAAGGCAAGCCACGCAACAGCTTTGCCCACGGCTGGAGCCCTATCGCATCTCATTATATCGAGGTTACCCTGCAGCCAGGCGAGAGCCGCGACCTCATCTTCCTGCTGGGCTATGTGGAGAACGAGCAGGACAAGAAGTTCAGCGCCAAGAAGGTAATCAACAAGGAGAAAGCTCATCAGCTTATCGCCAAGTTTGATACCACCGAAAAGGTGGATGCTGCCTTCGCAGAACTCAACCAGTACTGGGATAACCTGCTGAACATCTTCACCGTGAAGAGCGGCAACGACAAGTTAGACCGTATGGTGAACATCTGGAACCAGTATCAGTGCATGATCACCTTCTGTATGTCGCGTTCAGCAAGTTTCTTCGAGAGCGGCATCGGTCGAGGCATGGGCTTCCGCGATTCCAACCAGGACCTCGTAGGTTTCGTTCATCAGATACCTACCCGTGCCCGCCAGCGCATCATCGATATCGCCAGCACCCAGTTCCCAGACGGTGGCTGCTACCACCAGTATCAGCCGCTCACCAAGCGCGGCAACAACGATATCGGTGGCGGTTTCAACGACGACCCATGCTGGCTCATCTTCGGTACCGTAGCCTATATCAAGGAGACGGGCGACTTCTCTATCCTCGCTGAGCAGGTGCCTTTCGACAACCAGCCAGGCACAGAAGTAAGCCTCTTCGAGCACCTCAAGATTTCGATGAACCATGTTATCAACAACCTGGGTCCGCACAAGTTGCCACTCATCGGCAGAGCCGACTGGAACGACTGTCTGAACCTGAACTGCTTCTCCTGGGACCCTAACGAGAGTTTCCAGACCACCGAAAACAAGGGCGAAGGAAGCAAGGCAGAGAGTCTGATGATAGCCGGTCTGTTCGTGGTTACCGGCAAGGATTATGTGGCTCTGTGCAAGCAGCTTGCCAAGGAAGCTTTGGAAAGCAAGGAGGGCGAAATAGCCGGTCTTGCAGAGGAAGATTATTTGACAGAAGCCGAGCGCATGCAGCAGGCTGTAGATGAGATGAACGAGGCTGTGAAGCAGCATGGATGGGACGGCGAATGGTTCCTCCGCGCTTACGATTTCTTCGGCAACAAGATTGGTAGTGATGAGAACGAGGAAGGCAAAATCTTCATCGAGAGCCAGGGCTGGTGTACGATGGCTGGTATCGGTCTGGAAGAAGGACTCTGCGATAAAGCACTGGACAGCAGTAAGAAACGATTGGAATGCGAGCACGGACTGGTGCTGAACAACCCAGCCTACACTACCTATCATGTAGAAATGGGTGAGATTTCTTCTTATCCTGAAGGCTACAAGGAGAACGCCGGCATCTTCTGCCACAACAATCCTTGGGTCATCATCGGAGAGACTGTAGCCGGTCGAGGCAACGATGCCTGGAGCCATTATACCAAGATTCTGCCTAGCTATGTAGAGGAAAAATATCAGACACTTCACAAGGTAGAGCCTTACGTAAACTGCCAGATGGTAGCCGGTAAGGATGCAGCCAAACCGGGCGAAGGAAAGAACTCCTGGCTCACCGGTACAGCGGCATGGATGTGGTATACAGTATCAGAATTCATCCTCGGCATCAAGCCAGATTATGAAGGTTTGCTCATCGATCCTTGTCTCCCAAGCACCGCTAAGGAGTATGAGGTAACCCGCAAGTTCCGTGGTGGCGAATACCATATCACAGTAAAGAATCCTAGCGGAAACCAGAAGGGCGTGAAGCAGATTACAGTGGATGGCACTCCTATCTCAGGCACCATCATTCCTTGCTCTGAAGGCAAGCATGAAGTAGTGGTTGAGATGTAAATCAGCCAGATCTCATCAAGTTACGATTTGAAAGTTCAATGTAACGAAATTCTTTTCATACCCATGCCCCCTGTTTTAGGGGGTATGGGTATCACAATAAACACTTGCCCCTTTATTTCAAGGGAGCAAGTGTTTTATTTATCTGATAATCTGATACTTAGTTTTTAATATAAGCACATATTCAACAGTATCAAGAGTAAGATTCAAAGTCTCTAGCATTGACTCAGTTCCTCAATAACTCAGTTCCTCAGTTTTTTCCTAGGGGGTATATAGCCCTTATAGTTCAAAGTTGTTTTAAATTGTTATATATTATATATTATTATATATATATTTATATATATAATAAACTTCTAAATAAAGACAAAAGTGAAGGGTCAGAGAAAAACTGAGGAACTGAGTTATTGAGGAACTGAGTCATTGCAGTAAAAACATCATAACCCTCATAAACACCTGATTTACTGCTTAACTCTATACTTTAAGAGAACAAAGCTATGAGTTGTTACCCGTAAAACTATGAGTTGTCGCCCACAAAACTATGAGTAAGGAAGTTTAACTACTTTCAATCTGAAAGCATAGTTCAAACATTTCCTTATCACACCCCCAAACTTGGCAGTATCAGAGAAAAGTTGTATCTTTGCACGGAATTCCATCCATTCCATCCATTCCATCCATATCTACCATACCTTCCAACTCCTTCCATGCCACTCCTTCCATGCCATCCCCACAACTCCTTCCGCCCAGCTCCAGCACGCGTCTCTCCATCCGAAGTATTAAAAGGAAAAAGATAAAAAAGGTATGGCTTTTCGAGTTATTTTTTGTACTTTTGCAGCCGATAACGCATTTTGCGAACAAAACAGGATTCTTTAAAGAAAAGAAAGGAAATAACAATGAAGAAAATATTATACTTTGTGGCAGCCCTGGCTGCTACATCCTTTATCACTACGATGGGTACCAGCTGCAAGTTTGCACCCGACCAGCATGACGGCGACACGGTAGCTGCCAGCGAGTTTTACCCGATAGATACCTCTGCGGCTCATGCCAAGAAGATGGCGAAGATTGCTGCCATCAAGAACGGAAAAGACAGTGTAGGCATCTATTATGTGGGCAGCAATTCTACCAAAGACCTCATCGAGCTCGTATCCTATCCTTCACGCCGCGACACGATGATGTACAGCAAGACCCGACACATAAAGGTGAAGGGCAATGCCGACATCAACCACGTGGTTCGTGTAGACTTCTATCTCCTCAATGGCAAGGATTCGCTGGTGAAATATGTAGAGGAAGTGGAGCTCAAAACAAAAGAATAAAGCACCCCAAGCACACAAAAAAAAGCTAGCATGCAAAAACGCACGCTAGCCTTTTTCGTATTTTATCTTACCTGAATTTCAAATCACTAATAACTAATCACTAATCATAGAATCCCGGCTGCTTATACTCAATGCCCAGTTCATCATCTACTGTTGCGATGACACCCTGAATCTGACCCATGGCAAACATACGGCCGAGGAGAGTGTAACCGGCATTGTGACCATGATTGCTCTCATCGAATACGCCACCAGGCTCATCAGTGAAGGTCATACCGTGGTCTACTCGCATTGGCAGACGACGGCCGGAATTGCACTTGCCTTCCTGCTCAGCCTTCTCGAAGATGCGGCAAAGTTCAATGAGATGGCCGCGACCACCCAAGTGAGAAGCCTCTGTAAAGTTGCCGTTAGGGAAAATGTAGCAAGAGCGCAGATGAACAAAGTGAGTGCGGTCGGCAAACTGCTTCGCCATCGCCACACAGTCGTTGTGCTCGCCGGCAGAGAATGAACCTGCACAGAAAGTCAAACCATTGTGCTTGTTTGGCACAGCATCCAACATCCACTGGATATCCTCGGCACGACCGATGATTCTTGGCAAACCGAATACAGGATAAGGAGGATCGTCTGGGTGAACACACATATTGATATCGTACTCATCGCAGATAGGCATGATAGCCTCCAGCCAGTACTTCATGTTCTCCTGCAACTTCTTCTTGTCGATACCATCATAAAGCTTCAACAGGTCGCGGAACTTCTGGACAGGAGCTGAATCGCCCTCGCTGAAGTTACCGGATACAAAGCCCTGAGTCTTGATGATGATGTTCTCTACCAAGGCATGATCTTGCTCTGGCGTAGAAGTCTTCTTGATTTCATCAGCCTCAGCCACGAGGTCTCTGCCCCACTTGTGCTCCTTAGAGAACTCAGCCCAATCCTCACGAGCGCCTTCACGCTGCAGGATATAGATGTCAAAGTAGGCAAACTCGCCCCAGTTCATATAGAGGTTGTTGGCTCCGTTAGGATTGTCGTGAGACAAATCGGTACGAGCCCAGTCCAAAACAGGCATAAAGTTGTAGCAGATGCATTTGATGCCTTCCTCGCCCAGGTTGCGGAGACTTTCCTTGTAAACCTCAATCTGATGATCACGGTCAGGACCACCATATTTCAGGGTTTCAACCACAGGCAAAGACTCTACCACGCTCCATTTCATACCATAAGACTCGATGTACTCCTTGAGTTCATGAATCTTCTCGCGTGTCCAAACCTCGCCCAGAGGAACATCGTGCAATGCGGTAACAATGCCCTCAACACCAATCTGCTTCAACTGTGCAAGTGTAATCTTATCTTTCTTGCCAAACCAGCGCCATGTTCTTTCCATATATATATTATAATGTATAAGTTTAAAAATGAATTATCTTGCAGAAACATATTTATGCAATGTCTGTCTTACAGCACCCTTGCCGGCAAAGAGTTCCTTCACCATGCCCTCAATCTGCTCACCGAAGCCAGCCTCATAGAGATCGAGACCGAACACATCCTTGCGGGAATAGAGATTCTTCAGGCAAGAGTAGTCCTGATCTGCCTTGCCTACCTCCAGAGGAGCTACGATGGCCTGCAGTTCTGCCAACAATGGGTCGGAAGATGGCTCGAATGGCTTCAGGTTATCATCCAATGCCTTGAGATAACGGGCATAACCTGCTAATACCAAAGGAATCAACACGAGATTGCTCACGTCGAGACCACGGTCGATATACTTCTTGATAGTCTCACCGAAACGGATAGAGAGCTTCTGACTGGTATCAGTAGCGATACGCTGAGGAGCATCCGGCATGAAAGGATTAGGCAGACGCTTGTTGATTACGGTGCCGATAAACTCGTATGGGTTCAATACGCCTGGGTCGGTAACCACCGGCATCGCCTCGATATAACCGATCTTCTGGATAAAGGCACGCAGGTCCTCATCCGCCATCTCGGCAGAAATCAAGGTATAGTCGAGCAGGCAGCCATAGATAGACATCGCTGTATGGAGAGGGTTCAGACAGGTGGTTACCTTCATGGTCTCAACCTCATCTACAGTCTTGCGGGATGTATAGAGCGCACCGCCCAACTCCAATGGCGGACGACCGTTGGTATAAGTATCCTCGCAAACGAGATACTGCACTTCCTCGGCATTTACGAAAGGAGCGGTGAAGGTATGCTTCTCGGTGATAATCGTATTGTTATCCTCGAAACCATCCTCAGCGAGCATCGCCTGTACCTTCTCGTGTGGACGAGGAGTAATCTTATCAATCATAGACCAAGGATAGGTAATCTTGCTGCTGTCATTGATATAATCTACGAAACCAGCCTCTACGATGCCATCCTGTGCCCAACGCTCAGCATAAGCCTTTACGCCAGCCTTAACATGGTCGCCGTTGTGAGAACAGTTGTCGGTAGACTGAAGAGTAAGTGGCAACTTGCCTGCCTTATAACGCTCATAGAGAAGAGCGGTAAGCTTACCCATAGCAAATACTGCATCGAGACCACGTGCCAGATCGGCATCATTGAAAGAATATCCCTTCTCGGTGATGGTGAAAGTTACCATCTGCAGACTTGGTGCCTGGAAAATCTGGACCAATCGTGCCCAGTCCTCACCAAACTGCTTATCCGCCTTGAGGCTTTCTGTGATAGAAGCGATGACCTTCTTCTCGATGGTTCCGTTGCTCTGGAGGCTGACGAGAAGAGAGAGATTATTGTAAGGGCGATAAGCCTTGTCGATAATTTCGTAGTCGAAGCTTTCTGCTACGATGACACCACGGTCGTACTTACCGGTGTTGAGTGCATCGTTAAGAATAGCAGCCGGGAACGCACGGAAGATGTTACCTGCACCAAAGTGAACCCAAGTAGGCTCGTCGTGAGTCTTCTTAGCTACGGCTGCGATGTCATACTTAGGAAGCTCATAACCCTTAGCTTCCCATTCTGCAGCATTAAAGCTGTCTGAAAGAATTTCGTTCAGTTTCATGATTAATAATTATTGATGTTGTTTTATGTAAATTTTAACCTTTTTATAAGCAATACAATGATTCCTTTTCTGTTGGGTCAGGGCAAAATTACGAATTTAATCTGAAATACCGCTCCTTTTTAGAGATTATTTCAAAATATTGAACAATAAGAAACTTAAATTGAACAATTAGAAATGTTTCGGTAACAAAAAATACTTTTCGCCCTGTTTCCCTTTTTACCGGTAGTAGACTATTTATATACACTTTACAGATTATCCAGTTCCTTGATCTGCTTTTTCGGTGTCACTCCAAGTCCCTTCAGGCTCTCTACCCTTCTCATCACATTGCCGGTGCCGTCATAGAGTTGCTTCTTTGCCTTATCAAAAGTACCCGAAAGACGGGTTATCAGATCACCCACACTCATAAAGGTATCTTCGAAGCCAACCACCTTATCATACAGGTCAGCAGCCGTCTTCACGATTTTCTCTACATTCTTGTTCTGCCGGTCATACTGCCAGAGATTATAGGCAAGCTGGAGTGCCATGAGCAGATTGCTTGGCGAGATGATAATAATCTTCTTCTGATAAGCATAACGGCTGAGATCCGGCTGCTGCTTCATCGCTGCGATATAGCTGGTCTCGTTAGGGATGAACATCAGTACGAAGCCGATGGCATCATCCACCAGTTTGGAATAGTCTTTGGCTGCCAGTTCATCGATGTGCTTTCGTACGCTCAGCGCATGTGCCTTCATCAGGCGTTCCTGTTCAGCCTCATCTTCAGCTGCCAGAGCATCGGAATAGGCGGTAAGCGAAACCTTGGAATCGATGACCACACTTCTGCCTTCCGGGAATCGGACGATGACATCCGGACGATAGTTCTTTCCCTCTTCATCTTTCGTATTCTCCTGAATGAAGAATTCCTCATCTTTACGAAGTCCGCTGTTCTCCAGGATGGTTTCCAGTACCATCTCACCCCAGTCGCCCTGCATCTTGCTGTCGCCCTTCAATGCCTTGGTCAGGTTGGCAGCATCGGAGCCAATCTTCTCGGTCTGCTCCTTCAGGTTCAGTACAGCCTGCTGCTGTTCCTGCTGGAAGAGTTTCATCGTTGCCTCGAAGGTGTTCTGCAGTTCCTTCTTGTTCACCTCGTTCTGGGTTTTGCTCTCCTCTACCGATTTCTTGAAATCAGCAAACTGTTCCTTGATAGGTTTCAGGAGTTCATCCATCTGCAGACGGTTGGTTTCCTGCAGAGCCGACTGCTTGGCAGCCAACTGCTCAGCCGCCACCTTCTGCTGTTCTATCGTCATTCGCTGCATTTCCTGCTTCAGACTCTCGAGTTTCTGTGCCCACTGCTGGTCGCTTTCCGCTCTGAGTTTCGCCGCATACAGCCGCTCGTTCTCCATTTGAGATTTCATTGATTGAACCTCAGAAGCATGATGCAGTTTTATCTGTTCGATGTTAGCCGCCAGCACTTGAGCTTTCGCTACGAGCTGGGTTTTCTCCTCTCCCGCACATTTTCCTTCCATCAGTTTCCCCACGAAGAATCCGATGGCAAGCCCTATGATGATTCCAATTACTATTTCCATTTATCCTTGTTTTGAATGATTCTGTAAATCTGCAAAAATTATGATTTGCAAAAGTAATCATTTCAAGACATAACACCAAACATCATGGGGGATTCTTGTAGATATTTAACTCTTCTGCATTTTAATATGCAAACAAAAAGAGCGCACCGCTATTGGCACGCTCTTTTCTTTAAATCATCTTTTAAATATACATTATCGGTTGGCAGTAGGCCACTGATAAGTATCAGTGCAATGGATATCAGCACTCTGGTCGGCAATCATCAACTTGAAATCGCCTTCCTCCAATCTCCATTTGCCATTCCAACCTACGAAGGCCAAATCGTCTGCCTTTAATTCAAATGTCATGGTCTTGGTCTCACCAGGCTGAAGTTCCACCTTGTCGAAGGCACGGAGACGACGGCCATCAGGCACAATACTAGCGATGAGATCGCTACTGAACAGGAGGACACTCTCCTTGCCTGCCACCTTTCCCGTATTCTTCACATCCACGCTCACCTTGATGATGTCGCCGTGGCGGAAATCAGACTGAGAAACCTTCAGGTTGCTATATTTGTAAGAGGTATAACTCAAACCATATCCGAAGCCCCACTGCTGGGTAATCTTCGCATTGTAGTCGTAAGCACCTTCCATCGTACCCACCTCCTCACTCTTCTTGAAGTCATAGTTGGCGAGCGAATTGATTTCCTTAGGATAGGTGTAAGGCATCTTGCCACTGAAGTTTGACTTGCCCGATACCAGGTTTGCCAAAGCATCGCCACCCATGTTGCCAGGGATAAGGATGTTGATGATGCCCTGTGCCAATGGTTCGATGTC
>ERZ1026988.783-NODE-783-length-10606-cov-4.059520_pt1 | contig 10606 bp, 9 predicted proteins | sample MGYA00519291_ERZ1026988 | MGnify/ENA primary metagenome ERZ1026988 (study PRJEB26926, sample SAMN06164795) | human gut metagenome | biome: ENVO:00009003; feature: ENVO:2100002; material: ENVO:00002003 | host: Homo sapiens | place: USA | collected 2012 ... | reverse complement strand
ACAGTCAGATGCTCTAACCGACTGAGCTACTGAAGAAGGTTTTCCTTTAATTGCGATGCAAAGGTAGTAGGATATTTTGAATTATGCAATATCTTTGCAAAAAAAATGAAGTAAAATGGATAAAATTATAGGAATGGGCAATGCATTGGTCGATGTACTGGTAAGAATCGATGACGATTCCTTGCTGGAAAAGCTACATTTGCCCAAAGGAAGCATGCAGTTGATACAAGAAGACACCTTGTCTGAAATACGTAAATATACCTCAGGGATGAAGATTCATCGCTCTACCGGCGGTTCGGCCGGCAATACGGTCTGTGCACTGGCCGCATTGGGAGCCAATCCCGGATTTATCGGAAAGATAGGGCAAGACGAGACAGGAGCTTTCTTTGGTGATACCCTCCGTCAGCGCGGGGTAAATGCCTTGCTGGCCACCTGCGATTTGCCGTCGGGCATTGCATCGACTTTCATTTCTACCGATGGAGAGCGCACGTTCGGTACTTATCTGGGAGCAGCTGCCACACTGAGGGCAGAAGACTTGTCGCGTAAAATGTTTGCCGGATACAATTATCTCTATATTGAAGGCTATCTTTTGCAAGACCATGACCTAATGCTGCGTGCCGTACAGCTGGCCAAGGAAGAAGGACTTCAGGTTTGTCTCGACATGGCAAGCTACAATGTGGTGGAAGCCGAACGTGACTTCTTCGACCAGTTGATTGTGAAATATGTGGACATCGTGTTTGCTAACGAGAGCGAAGCACTGGCCTATACGGGAAAAGCCCCTCATGAAGCTCTGGAAGAAATTGCGTCCAAATGCAGCATTGCCGTGGTGAAAACCGGAAAAGAAGGCTCTCTTGTGAAGAAAGGCACAGAAGTCATTCAACTGCTGTCTTGTCCGGTCGATAATGTGCTGGACACCACCGGTGCGGGCGATTTCTATGCCGCCGGTTTCATGTACGGCCTGACGTGCGGTTATTCGCTGGAGAAATGCGTGCAAATCAGTACCATTCTGGCCACTGCCGTCATTCAGGAAGTCGGTACCACCTTACCTGCTAAGAAATGGGACGAAATTAAGTTAAATATTGAATCACTTCTGCAAGTCTAACCGGAATAATGTGTTTATTTGCAAGGAAGAACAATTTTGTAAACAGACTATATATGAATGCAAGAAAAATGCTGGCCGGAGCCTTTATCGTGATGTTGGGGATGGGCATGACCAGCTTCAAGGAAGACGACCGTAATTTTCAGATATCAAAGAATCTGGACATATTCAACTCCATTTTCAAGGAACTGGATATGTTTTATGTAGATACCGTGAATACCGAAAAAATGATTCAGACCGGAGTGGAAGGCATGCTTTCACTGACCGACCCTTATACGGAGTACTATCCGGAAGAAGAGGTGAGCAGTCTCAAGGAAATGACTACCGGAAAATACGGCGGTATCGGTGCGGCCATCCGCTATTATGAGGCTAAAGACCGCATTGCAGTGGTGGAACCTACCGAAGGCATGCCGGCAGCCGAAGCCGGAGTCAAGGCAGGCGACATCATTCTCTCGGTGGGAGGAAAAGAAATGGTACGTGGCGACATGAAACCCCAGGAATTTTCTTCCAAGGTCAGCGAAGCGCTGCGTGGAGAACCGGGCACGTCGTTCGTGCTGAAAGTGCTGCGTCCGCTCAAGAACGACAGTACGGTGATGGAATTTAAAATTACCCGTAAGAACATCCGTACCAATCCGGTGCCCTATTACGGCATGGTGAAAGACAGTATCGGCTATTTGGCTTTGTCCAGCTTTACGGAGAATTCTGCCAAGGATTTCAAAAAAGCTTTCATCGAACTGAAACAGAAAGGTGCCAAGTCGCTGATTATCGACTTGCGCGACAACGGAGGTGGTTCCTTGTCGGAAGCGGTAGATATTGTCAATCTCTACGTACCGAAGGGACAGGAAATTGTGGTGACAAAAGGAAAGGTGCGTCAGGCACAAGGTTCTTATAAAACTCAGAATGAACCGGTCGATACACAGATTCCGCTGGCGGTACTCGTGAACGGTGCTACGGCTTCGGCTTCTGAAATTGTGAGCGGTTCGTTGCAGGACTTGGACCGTGCGGTAGTCATCGGTTCGCGTACCTTCGGAAAAGGACTGGTGCAGACCATCCGTCCGTTGCCTTACAACGGCACGCTGAAAGTGACCACTTCCAAATACTATATTCCCAGCGGACGTTGTATCCAGGCTATTGATTATGCCAAGAAGAATGCCGATGGTTCAGTAGCCCGTACACCCGATAGTCTGACCACCGTATTCCATACGGCTGCCGGACGTGAGGTACGTGATGGAGGAGGTATCCGTCCGGACATAGAAGTGAAGGGCGATAAGATTCCGAACATCGTGTTCTACCTGATGAACGACGACCTGATTTTCGATTACGCCACCCAATATTGCTGGGATCATCCCACACTGGCTTCGGTAGACGACTTCAAACTGACCGATGCCGATTATGAGGCTTTCAAGAAACTGGTGAAATCACGTAACTTTACTTACGACCGCCAGAGTGAGAATATGTTGAAAAGCCTGAAGGAAATAGCCGAGTTTGAGGGCTACATGACCGAGGCGGCAGAGGAATTCAAGGCGCTGGAAAAGAAGCTCAACCATAACCTGGACCGCGACTTGGACTATTTTGCCAAGCCGATTAAGGAATATATCTCACAGGAAATCGTGACCCGCTATTTCTATCAGCGTGGCGCTGTGATGGAACGGTTGAAAGATGATACTGATTTGGAAGAAGCCATCAAGGTATTGCAGAATCCTGTCCGTTACCGGGAGATTCTTTCGGCACCGGTAAAGAAGGACGAACCGGCAAAGAAGGAAGAAACGAAGAAATAAGGCCTCAGAAGGGCTTCTGGAGGGCCTTCAGGCAAGGCCCGGAAAACGCTTCGGCGTTTTATTTCAAACGCTTCGACGTTTGGAGTAAAACGCAAAGGCGTTTTAGTTGAAACGCTTCGGCGTTTTGAAAGCAATCGGATAAATAGTGAGGTGAGAAAGAGGGAGCTGTTTACAGTATATATACGCAGGGCTCTCAGAATCGGTTGTCTGAAGTGTCTGTTGTCTATCAGACCATATTCCAGGTGAAGCCTGAAAAGAAAGACCGTGCGCTTGAAATCATCCGCAGCGAGTTTGAGAATTTGGCAAAGGAAACGCCCGTGGAAGAACTTGACAAGGTGAAGGAGTTTATGGTGAAGCAAATTACTGGAGACGAACAAACCAACAGTTACTGGTGCTCCATGATGGCCGGCAACGAACTTTTGCCTTCTGAAGTCTGTGTGAAGGCGGAACAGGTCATCCAGTCCATCACCCCGAAAGAAATCTCCGGCTATGTGAATGAAGTAATGAAGCAGAATAACTATAGAGTTCTGGTAATGATGCCTGAGAGTAAGTAGGATATTTTTCAAAGGAAGCACATATTCTATTTTTATTCTGCCTAAAATAAAACCGTCTGCATGTCTTGAAGAAAATCTTCACGATGCATGCAGACGGTTTTGTTATGTGTCGGCTAGGGAGAATCAGTCTCTATAATCTCCGTTTGCCTTAATCAGTTCAATCAGTTTTTCTACAGCCTGTTCTTCCGGAATGTTCTTTTCAATACATTCCTTCTTTTTGTACAGACTGATTTTGCCTCTTCCGGCACCTACATAGCCATAGTCGGCGTCGGCCATCTCACCCGGACCGTTGACGATACAGCCCATGATGCCGATTTTCAGTCCCTTGAGGTGAGCCGTAGCAGCCTTGATGCGGGCAATGGTCGATTCCAGGTCGTACAATGTACGTCCACAACCCGGACAAGAGATATATTCAGTCTTAGAGGTGCGGATACGTCCTGCTTGCAGAATACCGAAGGCGGTTTCGTCCACTTTCAGGTTGCTGATTTGGTTGCCGTGGTTGTAGAGCAGGATACCGTCGCACAGACCGTCGATAATCAGGGCACCCATGTCGGCAGCCGACTTGATTTGCAAATCTTCTGTTTCGGTTTCCTGATAAAGCTGGAAGAATACCAACGGGTTTTTCAGTCCCTGGTTCATCAGCTGGTGTGCCAATGCACGGAACTCACCTAAGCGGTTGTAGTGGTTGCTTTGAGCCACGATGACCACTTCCGGATGCAGACGCAGGCAAGCCATTACCTCTTCATTCAGTCCTAAATAAGAAGTAAAGAGGAATTTCATTTTTGCCGGATGGTGATGAAGTTCAATCAACTGCTGGTAGTTGAAAGCCGGATAGGTGTGTTCGCTGCCGTCCCAGGCACAGGCATCCACAATGTAACCGATGTCCGTTCTGCGGTTTTCGGGCAAGCGTTGGCCGCAGTACAGGTAGTCGGGCTTGAACTGTTCGCTTACTTCCAGGTCGTTGTTCAGACGGGCTGAGATGACTACCGGAAGCTGGTCGCCTCCGATGTTACTTACGGCTACGGTTTCTCTTCGGCTGGGGTGCGTGTAGTTGAATTCCGGAGCTTCGGTAGCTGGAATATAGGGATGCCCTTCGCGTTTCAATACATAATCTACCAGTTTGCGGGCTACGGGAATTTCTGCTTCGGGCGCTTCACTCAGTGATACGCGGATGGTGTCACCCAGTCCGTCGCACAGCAGGGCACCGATACCCAAGGCTGATTTGATACGGCCGTCTTCTCCGTCACCGGCTTCTGTCACTCCTAAGTGGAGCGGGAAGGCCATATTTTCTTTTTCCATCTGTTCTACCAGCAGGCGGACGGTGCGTACCATGATGACCGTATTGGAAGCCTTGATAGAGATGACCACGTTCATGAAATTTTGTTCCACACAGATGCGCAGGAACTCCATGCACGATTCTACCATGCCTTCCGGAGTATCTCCGTAGCGTGACATGATGCGGTCGGACAGCGAACCGTGGTTCACTCCGATGCGGATGGCTGTGTGATTTTCCTTACAGATGTTCAGGAAGGGGATGAAACGGTCGCGTATCTTCTGGATTTCTTTTGCATACTCTTCATCCGTATACTCCAGTTGCTTGAAGGTGCGGGCAGCATCTACATAGTTGCCTGGGTTGATACGTACCTTCTCAGCGTACAAGGCCGCTACCTCGGCTACTTTCGGATTGAAATGTACATCGGCCACTAAAGGAGTCTGGTATCCCTGGGCACGCAGAGATGCATTGATATGTTGCAGGTTCTCTGCTTCACGTACTCCTTGTGTGGTGAGACGTACGTATTCTCCTCCCGCCTCGATGATACGCTTGGCCTGTTCCACACAAGCTTCAGTATCCATGGTGACGGTATTTGTCATACTCTGTATACGGATAGGATAAGCGCCACCCATAGGAGTGGCGCCTACATATACCTCGTTCGCCTGTCGGCGAGAATAGTTGAAGTAATTCATTCAGTTAGTTTGTCTTATAAGCGTATTTGACTTCTTTCAACTCTTCGTTGGCTTTTACGATTTTGTTTTTCAAACCTTCCTTGTAAGCTGCAAACTTTTGAGCCAGTTCTGCATCGCTCAGGGCCAGCATCTGTACGGCCAGGATCGCAGCATTCATGGCACCGTTGATGGCTACTGTAGCCACAGGTATTCCGGGAGGCATCTGGATGATAGAGTAGAGTGCGTCTACACCGTCGAGTACAGAACCTTTTACAGGTACTCCGATAACCGGAAGGGTGGTGTTGGCTGCAATTACTCCCGGCAGTGCAGCAGCCATTCCGGCAGCCGCGATGATTACCTTGATGCCACGTCCGGCAGCTTCTTTCGCAAACTTCTCTACTTCAGCAGGAGTGCGGTGAGCCGACAGGGCATTCATTTCAAACGGGACTTGCATTTCATCGAGCAGCTTGGCGGCCTTTTCCATTACTGGAAGGTCAGAAGTACTGCCCATAATGATACTTACAATTGGCTTCATTCGTTGTTTTTATTTTAGTTATTCGTTAATAATCTCTTTGTAGCCTGTAGCGTCCAGCAGATCGTCCAGTTCGCTGGCATCCGTAGGTTTCAGTTTGATAATCCAGCCTTCGCCGTAAGGATCCTGGTTTACCAGTTCCGGATGTTCTTCCAGTTGCGGGTTGACTTCCAGAATCTCGCCTCCGATGGGGAGGAACAGGTCTGAAACTGTTTTCACTACCTCGATGGTACCGAATACTTCGCCTTTATCCAGTGTTTCACCTTCCGTGGTTACGTCGATAAAAACGATGTCGCCCAGCTGTTGCTGTGCATAGTCTGTGATACCTACATAGGCAGTGTCGCCTTCCAAACGAATCCATTCGTGTTCGTTGGTGTACTTAATGTTAGTTGGGAATTCCATATTGAATAAATTTAAAGTTTAAGATAATCAGTTTTCAAATAAACAAAATTCCCGTGATACCACAAAATAAACCGACGAAAAACCCGCCTGTCACTTCATTTAAAGTATGTTGCTTGACGATGATACGGGCTGAACCTAACATGCCGGCAAGCAGGATGAAGAAGCAGAGCCATTCCACCGGATTGAACTGGAAGATGAAGCTGTAGGACAGCAGTCCGCCCACCATCATGCCGCTGCTGGCCATGTGGGTGCTGATTTTCCAGCGTGTATTGATGGCTGTGCAGATGACCATGCAAATCAGGGTCGCTACGATGATGCCGCTCATATAGCGTGGCAGGTGTATGCGATACATCGTCAGCAGGCAGGCCATGTAGCTCAGTATGGTCATTCCGTAAGGGATAAAGCGCTTTTCGCGGTGTCCCAGTTCGTGGAGTGTCCAGCCGTTGATTTTCTGAAACAGATAGATGCCCAGCATCGGTAGCAGGATGGTGAAGCAATACACCAGCCCTAAGACTGTCAGTTTGTACTGCAGGGGCATGATGTTCAGATAAGTAAAGAAAAAAAGCAGGCAGAATGCCACAAACGGTACCATGAACGGCGTAAAGATGAGAGATACGATGCGGGCAGTCATAAACAGGGCATCGCGAGGTTCCCCAGCATGGCGGGGAGCCGGTTCATGATAAGTCAGTTCATCGGGGATACTGGTTTCTTCCATATCAATATGTTATCTTCTTAATCTTGCTACGGGGATATTCAGTTGCTGGCGGTACTTGGCCACAGTGCGGCGGGCAATGGGGTATCCTTTTTCCTTCAGCATATCGGCCAGCTCATCGTCAGTGTAAGGCTTTTCCTTGTTCTCACTGGCCACGCATTCTTTCAGGATGCGCTTGATTTCACGGACGGACAGTTCTTCACCGTTTTCAGTCGTGTAGCCATCGCTGAAGAAGAATTTCAACGGGTAAATGCCGTAGTTGGTTTGTACATATTTGCTGTTGCTCACACGGGAAATAGTGGAGATGTCCAGCTTTGTACGTTCAGCCACATCTTTCAGAATCATCGGACGGAGCAGCGACTCATCTCCTTCCTCGAAGAACGGGCGTTGTAAGTCGATGATGGCCTGCATGGTGCTGAGTAACGTCTGCTGGCGTTGTTTCACGGCATTGATGAATCCTTGTGCCGCATCTACCTTCTGCTTGAGGAACATCAGGGCATCTTTTGATTCTTTGCTCTGGTTTTGCTTGTTGCGGGTGTGTTCGTCCAGCAGTTCGGTAAATTCCCGGCTCAGTCGCAGTTCCGGTACGTTCCGGTTGTTGAGGCTGAGGTTAATCGTGCCGTCGTCTTCCGTCTCTACCAGGAAGTCAGGGATAATCTGTTGCAGGTTTTTCCCGATGGCTTCTCCCATGGAACTTCCCGGTCGCGGATTCAGCTTAGTCAGTTCGGCGGCAGCCGCATTATATTGTTCTTCTGTAATATTCAGTTTCTGAATAATCTTGTCTTTATTTTTGCGGGTGAAGTCCTCACAGCACTTTCCGATGATGTCCAGCTCAATCTGCTTGAGCGGAGAATCTTCTTTCCGGCGAATCTGGATGAGCAGACACTCTTGCAGACTTCTGGCACCGATGCCGGCGGGGTCAAAGTCCTGAATCACTGAAAGCACATGCTCTAGCTCTTCTGCGGAAGTGTAGACTCCCTGGTAAATAGCCAGTTCATCGAGGATCGTTTCAGTGGATTTACGCAGCAGTCCGTCGTCATCAAGTGAGCCGATAAGGTATTCACCTAATTGCTTCTGTTCGGGAGTGAGGTGTTGCATGTCGAGCTGTTCTTTCAGTGTTTCGTAGAAAGATACGTTGTCCGAAAAAGGAATGTCTTCCGCCCGGTCTTCTTTGGAGCGGTTGTTCTCCTGCAATTTGTAATCCGGAATATCGTCTTCCGTGCGGTAATCGCCCAGTTCGATGTCTTCACCTGAATCGGTATTCGGTTCTCCGTCTTGGTCAGTCGTATTGTACTCATCGTTGAGGGCATCAGAAGCGTCGGAAGTTTCTTTTCCTTCTTCGAGTGCCGGATTATCCAGCAATTCGGCGTGAATCCGTTCTTCCAACTCCAGAGTCGGAAGTTCCAGCAACTTGACAGCCAGTATCTGTTGAGGAGACAGGGTCTGTACTTGTTGTTGTGCCTGTGTCTGTACCTGACGTGAACCTTGTACCATTTTTATTGTTGTCTTGAGTTAACAGCGTGCAAAAATAATAATTAAAATGAACTTCAAAGAAAAAGGCAAAATTTTTAATATTGGAAACTGCTGCCTCCTAAGAACTCTCGTAGCAGGGAAGTAGGGGGCAATTCCTTATCTTGTACGGAAACAAAATAGTTCAGAAAGCGGAGCAGACGGTGTGCTTCGGAGTATTCCGGACAACGGTTGGGCACCTTGCGCAAAACGGGTTCCACGTAGTCTTTTAATACAGCCAGTTCGAACAGCAGGGCCGAGTTGAACATGGCATCGGCATTTTCCTGATAGGGGAAAATCCATTTTTCTTCTCCGGCGCGGACACTTGGCCAGCGTGCGATGGTTTCCTCGGCCGAGTAGTTGCGGTACTTGTAATCGCGGATGATGCGTCGCAACAGACGGTTGTCGGTCGTCGGGATGTAGTTGTGGTTGTCCAGCAGAATGGTAGTTAGTGCTGACACATATACTTTGTATTTGTTTTCGTTGGGTATGTGCGGAGTCAGTGCCGGATTCAGTGCATGGATACCTTCAATAATCAGTATCATGTGTTCATCTATCCGGAGTTTCTTACCGCTCATTTCTCTTTTTCCGGTGGTAAAGTTATAGCGTGGCAGTTCCACCTCTCCTCCGTTGAGCAAGGTAGTCAACTGTTCTTCGAAGAAGGGGAGGTCTACGGCATACAAGGATTCGAAGTCATGTTTGCCGTTCTCGTCCAGCGGGGTATCGTTCCGGTTGACGAAATAGTCATCCAGTGAAATGGGATAGGGCTTCAGGCCGTTGGTCATGAGCTGGATACTCAGTCGCTTGCTGAAAGTGGTTTTTCCAGAGGAGGACGGACCGGAGATAAGCACGAGCTTTACCCGTTTCCCGTCTTGATTACGGTGGGTAATTTCATCCGCTATCTGGGCAATTTTCTTTTCCTGCAAGGCTTCCGAGACGTTAATCAGGTCGGTGGCATGTCCGTGGTTGCAGGCCACATTCAAATCGCCCACCGTACTGATGCCCAGAATCTGGTTCCAGCGGTGATATTCCTGAAACACTTCCAGCATTTTTTCCTGCTTCACCACCTCTTCCAGTTTGGTCGGGTTTTCCCGGCTGGGGATACGCAGCAATAGTCCGTCGTAGTATTTCACAATGTCGAACAGGCGGATGTAGCCTGTACTGGGTACCAGGCTGCTATAATAACAGTCCACCGTGTCGCCCAATTGATAGTAGTAAGAATAAAGCTGACCGTAAGTGTCCAACAGTCGTGCCTTATCCATCATCCCTCGTTTTTCGAACAGACGAACCACTTCCTCCGTGTGACTTTCAGTGCGTGTGTAGGGAATATCGGCTGCAATGATTTCCTGCATTTTCTGTTTGATGCGCTGCACGTCATCCAGTCCGATGGTACGGTCAATATGCAGTTTGCAGAAATATCCCTTTGAGATGGGATGTTCCAGCGAAATACTACCTTGCGGATAGAGTTCTTCTACCGCTTTGACCAGGATGAAAAAGAGCGAACGGACATAAGTTCGCATGCCGGAAGAATTGGTAATGTCAAGAAATTCAATATCTTTATTGTAGTACACCCGGAAGTCGAGACTCTCTACCTTATTGTTGACTTTGGCACTGACCGGACCGTAGGGCATGGCCAGATTAAAACCGTTATAAATATCCAAAAGTGAGCTTCCCTCCGGGAATTCTCTTGTCGAATTATTATTTTTGCAATATATTTGTAGCATAAATGTAATATGTGTTACTAACCTTGTGAATAGGCAGTTAATTTACTCATTAAACAATTAAAAGCCTCTTTCCAACTTAACTAATTACAAATGGAATATTCTTTTTATGATTTTTTAGCGCTTCTTGGATCACTGGCGCTGTTCCTTTATGGAATGAAAATCATGAGTGAGGGACTTCAGAAGTTTGCGGGCGACCGCCTTCGTAGTATTTTAACCGCAATGACCACAAACCGTGTGACGGGAGTGCTGACAGGTATGTTGATTACCGCTCTGATTCAGTCCTCTTCGGCTACAACCGTAATGGCTGTCTCTTATACACATCTCCGAGCCCACGAGACGGACTCCTATCTCG
>ERZ1026988.762-NODE-762-length-10925-cov-4.042042_pt1 | contig 10925 bp, 6 predicted proteins | sample MGYA00519291_ERZ1026988 | MGnify/ENA primary metagenome ERZ1026988 (study PRJEB26926, sample SAMN06164795) | human gut metagenome | biome: ENVO:00009003; feature: ENVO:2100002; material: ENVO:00002003 | host: Homo sapiens | place: USA | collected 2012 ... | reverse complement strand
CTTATCGTCGGCAGCGTCAGATGTGTATAAGAGACAGCCGTAATCCTGATAAGCAAATGCGATATTTCCAAAATAATTTGAGATCACTCGCTTGTCGATTGCAACATCAGTAAGTCCTACATAGGCAAATCCGGATGCCACAACAGCGATCACTGCAATAATGCGGTGCATCTTTCCAGTATACTGCCCACCGCGGCGCCACATGGAAATCACCCACAAAACAACAGCAACGATTCCAATGGTTAGCATCACGATCTCAAAGCCATTAAAGTAATTGCTTGTCAGTTCCAAAGCATCTGACAGAACTTTCAAGTCCTGCGCATTGAACGGTGTCACTCGCTTCAGGAGCAGATACCCGTTACATGCTCCCAGAAACAGCCAGAATACACAGAGAAGGATTCTGACAAATACACGTCTGCGGAACAAATACACAATCATAAATGTTGCAAATATTAAAAATGCGTTAAACAAAAACACGAGTGGTGTTCCTGTCATGTAGCTCCATGCTTCAAAAAAGGAATGCCTTGAAATCACCTCGATCAAAAAGTTCAAAACACAGGCCAGCAGATAGTGAAGAACGAGTGAAAATCTGTTCATCCACTTATAAACCGGCTGCATCTTCTTCGCAAATTTACTGTTTCTTCTCTGTTCCAGGATTCTCTGGCGTCTTGCTTTTTTCTCTTGATAGTGTCTCTTGATATCTTCTGGTTTCAGATTTTTGACCTTTGTAAAAAATCCTTTGACATCTGGTTTTTTAATATGAATCCGCTTCATCTATAACCTCTTTCTTATAGGCAAAATGCACGGCCCGGGATTTTACATCCCTTCTGCCGTGCGACTTTTTGCCGTCTAATACCTGATACTGTGTCTAAACTGCTATTTACAGTTTCCTGCTTTTTTGCAGCTTTTCTCCCCCCACAGTTATCTGAGACTATCGATTCTCTCTTTTACCTGCTCAAGCATCTGTGTGTATTTCTCAAGTTTATCACGCTCAGCCTGAACTTTATCTGCAGGTGCTTTGCTTGTGAATCTTTCATTTGCAAGCATTCCCTGTGCTCTCTTTATCTCGCTGTTGAGTCTCTCTTCCTCTTTCTTCAGTCTTTCTCTCTCCTGCTCGAAGTCTACAAGGTCTTCCAGCGGCAGGTAAACTGTTGCTCCCGGAACAACGATAGATACTGCATCATCAGCAACATCTTTCTTCTCATAGTGAAGAATAATATCGTTTGCCAGCATCAACGGTTTTACAGATTCCTTGAATACTTCAAGTGCTGTAAGCAGTTTTGAATCACTGCTGATAATATAAACCTTTGTACGTTTGTTATTCGGAACATTCATCTCAGCACGCATATTTCTGATTCCGCGTGTGATTGCTTTTACATGTTCCATAACTTCTGTAGCATATGGGAACTCCCAATCCTCTCTGTATACCGGCCAGCTTGACATCATCAGTGACTCTTCCTCCGGTACAAGTGCTCCATAAATCTCTTCTGTGATAAATGGCATAAATGGATGAAGAAGCTTCAGTGCCTGTCCAAGTACTGTCTTAAGTACCCACAGAGCACAGTTTGCGGACTGAGAATCTTCCTCCGCATGGTAGATACGATATTTTGCGATTTCTACATACCAGTCACAGAACTCATCCCAGATAAAGTCATGCACCTTCTGGACTGCGATACCGAGTTCGAACTTATCCATGTTCTCTGTCATTTCTTTTGTCAGACTGTTTACCTTGGAAAGGATCCATCTGTCTGCTGGTTTCAGCAGGAAGTCTTCCGGTTCTTCTACAACGTTCTTCTCCATGTTCATCATGATAAATCTTGATGCATTCCATACTTTGTTTGCAAAATTACGGCTTGCCTCAACACGCTCGTTGTAAAAACGCATATCGTTACCAGGTGCATTTCCTGTGATCAGTGTCAGCCTCAGGGCATCTGCACCGTACTTGTCGATGATCTCAAGCGGATCGATACCATTTCCAAGAGACTTACTCATCTTACGTCCCTGAGAGTCTCTTACAAGACCGTGGATCAGTACTGTGTTAAACGGAGCTTTTCCTGTATGCTCATATCCTGAGAATACCATACGGATTACCCAGAAGAAGATGATATCATATCCAGTTACAAGAACGTCTGTCGGATAGAAGTAGTCAAGGTCTTCTGTCTTCTCCGGCCATCCAAGTGTGGAGAACGGCCACAATGCTGAAGAGAACCATGTATCAAGTGTATCTTCATCCTGTGTGAAATGTGTACATCCACAGTGTGGGCATTTCTCCGGCGCTTCTTTCGCAACTACAAATTCACCGCACTCATCACAGTAATAAGCCGGAATTCTGTGTCCCCACCAGATCTGACGGGAGATACACCAGTCTTTGATATTCTCAAGCCAGTGAAGGTAAATCTTGTCAAAACGCTCCGGCACGAAACGAAGCTCGCCGGTCTTCAGTGCATTGATCGCCGGTTTTGCAAGTTCTTCCATCTTTACGAACCACTGCTGTTTGATCAACGGCTCAACTGTTGTACCACAACGGTCATGAGTTCCTACTGCATGCATGTGCGGAACAACCTTTACAAGGTATCCCTCAGCTTTCAAATCTTCTACCATAGCTTTTCTAGCTTCGTAGCGATCCATACCTGCGTACTTGCCGCCCAGCTCATTGATGGTAGCATCATCATTCATGATATTGATTTCCGGCAGGTTATGACGTTTTCCAACTTCAAAGTCGTTAGGGTCATGTGCCGGTGTGATCTTAACAGCACCTGTTCCGAATTCTTTATCTACATAATAATCCGCAACGATTGGGATCTCACGATTTACAAGCGGAAGGATTGCCATCTTTCCTACGATATCTTTGTATCTCTCATCATCCGGGTGAACGGCGATCGCTGTATCTCCAAGCAGTGTCTCCGGACGTGTTGTTGCAATCTCAAGGAAACGGTCTGTTCCGGCGATCGGGTACTTAATGTGCCAGAAGTTTCCGTCCTGATCCTCATGCTCTACCTCTGCGTCTGACAGAGATGTCTTACATTTCGGACACCAGTTGATGATTCTGGAACCTTTGTAAATATATCCCTTGTTGTATAAGTTGATGAATACTTCTTCTACAGCTTTGGAACATCCCTCGTCCATTGTGAAACGCTCTCTGTCCCAGTCACAGGAAATACCAAGCTTCTTCAGCTGGTTCTCGATTGTTCCTGCATATTCTTCTTTCCACTGCCATGTTCTCTCAAGGAATCCCTCACGTCCGAGTTCTTTCTTGTCGATTCCCTCTTCTTTGAGCTGATTTGTAACCTTAACCTCTGTAGAGATTGCTGCATGGTCTGTTCCCGGGATCCACAGTGCGTTATATCCTTCCATTCTCTTGTAACGGATCAGGATATCCTGCAGTGTATTGTCAAGTGCATGTCCCATATGCAGCTTTCCTGTAATATTCGGAGGCGGCATTACTGTTGTAAATGGTTTCTTACTTCTGTCTACTTCAGCATGAAAATACTTGTTCTCACACCATCTCTCATAGAGTTTCTCTTCGATCTGTTTCGGATCGTAAGTCTTTGCGAGTTCTTTGCTCATGATTGTTCTCCTTTTTCCACATATTATGTTAATTTTGTAGTTGTTTTCCACAATCTCATTGTTTTAAAAGTGGATATCTCTTTCTCATAGTTATCGCGGCAGTCGCCAAGGTCTCGTGCAAGCACGGACTTTGGCTCGTTGCTCGCGTAAATAAGAACAAAGCAGCGAGGTACAGGTCATTCCCCATATCTCGCTGCTTTTATCTCATTTTATGTAACTGTTCAAAGCCAACCTCCAAAATGCTACGCATTTCGGAGGTGTGGCGTATCCAGAAATTAATGATTTCTATAGTAATTGATCAGGCATCCGTCAAGAATGATCTCACGCTCTGCGTCTGTCAGATCTCCCAGCTTAAGATTCAGTTCTTTGAGTTCATCACCTACAACATAAGCTTTGATCACATCCGCTTTCTCTTCTACTGCTTTTCTCACATTAGGAACAAAGATGTAATCTCCGTTCTTGAAGGAAAGTGCTTCATGATCTTCTTCTGTCAGGAATGGGAGCATTCCCCAGTTGATCAGGTTAGAACGGTAACGCTTTGTTGCATACTCTGTTGCGATGTTTGCCCATCCGCCAAGTACCTTCTGACAGGAAGCTGCCTGCTCACGAGCAGATCCGTCTCCTGGTTTTACTGCGAAGATTGTACTTCCGACACCAAGGTTACCCTTGCCAACTTCCGGATATGTCTCGTGAATCTTATCCATCACCGGTTTCAGTTCTGCAAGAGCATCTACCGGACATTCATCTGCTTCAATTGCTTTCTGAGCTTTCTGTACTTCTTTTGCACGCCCAACGTATGCAGGATCTTTTCTTGAAAGAGCGAACTCTGCAAGTCCCAGTGGATTAGAACGGTAAGAAGATGTCTCTCCGGACGGAATCAGCTCATCTGTTGTTGTAACAGGATCATGGATCTCAGATACAACCTTCACAAGCAGGTTCTGTGGAAGTGCTGACATTGCCGGCCAGTCCTTAATGTTTGGTCCAAATTTAATCTCAACGCTTGGATCAGCAACGCCCTTGCTGTCAAATACACGGTTTGCATAAATATTCTTATCAAAGTGATATTTCTGTCCTTTGTACTCTACATCCATTGCTGTTGCCGGTGTTAAGAATCCCTTATTTGCTGCTGTTGCTGCGATAGAACGAGCATCCATCAGTGCTACAGAAGAGATCTGTCCGTTCTGCAGCTTACTTCCTTCACGGTTCGGGAAGTTTCTTGTTGTATGACGGATAGAGAATGCGTTATTTGCCGGAGTATCTCCTGCTCCAAAGCACGGTCCACAGAATGCTGTCTTCACAACAGTTCCTGCTTCCATAAGATCTGCAATTGCACCATTCTTAACAAGTTCCATATAAATCGGTGTACTTGCCGGGTAAACGCTGAATGTAAATTCATCTGCTCCGATGTTCTTTCCTTTGATGATATCTGCAGCTGCACAGATATTTTCAAATCCACCACCTGCACATCCTGCGATGATTCCCTGCTCTACATAGAACTTACCGTTTCTGATCTTATCCTGCAGAGAGTAATCAACTGCACCGTCAAGACTTACAAGTGCTTTCTGCTCTACATCATGAAGGATGTCTGCCAGATTTGCGTTCAGTTCATCAATTGTATAAACATTGCTTGGGTGGAATGGCATTGCGATCATTGGCTTGATCTCGCTTAAGTTTACATAAACCATACCGTCATAATATGTAACTGCTCCAGGATTCAGTTCTTTGTAATCTTCACTTCTTCCGTGAATATCATAGAACTCCTGAATCTTCTCATCTGTTTTCCAGATAGAAGACAGACAAGTTGTCTCTGTTGTCATAACGTCGATTCCGATACGGAAATCTGCACTAAGCTTGCTGACTCCAGGTCCAACAAACTCCATAACCTTGTTATTCACATAACCGTTCTTGAATGTAGCTCCGATGATTGCAAGAGCAACGTCCTGCGGTCCTACACCTTTCATCGGCTCTCCGTCTAAGTAGATTCCGATCACGCCCGGCATTTTAATATCATAAGTCTTGTTCAGAAGCTGTTTCACAAGCTCTGGTCCACCTTCACCCATAGCCATCGTTCCGAGTGCTCCGTAACGTGTATGGCTGTCAGATCCAAGGATCATCTTTCCTCCGCCTGCAAGCATCTCACGGGCAAACTGATGGATAACTGCCTGATGCGGTGGTACATACATACCGCCGTACTTCTTCGCACAAGTTAGTCCAAACATATGATCATCTTCGTTGATTGTTCCACCAACTGCACAAAGACTGTTATGACAATTTGTAAGTACATACGGCATCGGGAACTTCTCAAGTCCTGACGCACGTGCTGTCTGGATAATTCCAACAAATGTGATATCATGGGATGTCAGCTTATCAAAACGGATCTGCAAACGCTCCATGTTCTCGGATGTATTGTGTGCCTTTAAAATACCATATGCCATTGTGTTCTGAGCGGCTTCTTCCTTCGTCAGCGGAACCTGCACATTTCCTGTGTCTTCTACTATCTCTGTTCCATTGAGAAGATATACGCCATTCTCGTACAATTTAATCATGTAAAGACCTCCTTCAATCTGATCTATAGTTTTGAAATAACTGCTACCATATTAACATATTTGAGTGTTTCGGTAAATCTAAATTTTCACAATTCAGCATTGTAACTCAATAAAGTGCAATTTTTACTGATTTTTTAGATAGAAAGCGGAAATCTCATCTCAATAATAAACTCATTTTTCTCTGTCTTTGCGCTGATTTCTCCATTCATACGTTTCACAAGTTCCTTTGCAATAGATAGTCCCAATCCGGTAGATGTTTTGCTCCTTGCCACATCCGCTTTATAAAATCTGTCAAATACATGTTCTATATCAATCTGCTCCGAATGTATCACCTGATTACTGATTCGCAATACCGCGCGTTCCTGCTTGCGTTCTAACACAATACTTATCTTCTTTTCTCCATGATCCAGGCCATTTTTAATTACATTCTGAATAACACGGTGGAGTCCTTGTTTATTTCCGGCTATAGATAGCAGTTCTTCTGTAATCTGAATATCCGGCTGGATTCCCCTTCTTACCCAGTCATCATAATAGGAAAAGACCGTTTCTTTCAGAATCCGGTTGATACAGCAAGGCGTCAGCTCCAGACTATAGGATTCATTTTTTAACTTTGTGAACATGAAAAGTTCTTCCAGCATTTCATTCAGACTGTGTATTCTTTCATGAATAATATTCAGATAACGTCTCTGGTCTTCGACATTTTCGCATTCTTCCATAAGCTGAAAATATCCATCCAGAGATGTCAGCGGTGTCCGGATATCATGGGAAAGGTTCGTATAAGTATCCGCGATCAAAGCTTCTTTCTCCTGATAACGCTGCTTCTCTTTTCTTTGTAATTCCAGAAGTTCATTCAATCTGTCTGAAAGCGTTCCGATTCCACCCAAATCAAACTCGCGTTGAATCAACATGTTACTGTCATGTTTCATCAAGAACGCCAATTGGCGGCAGATGTCCTTCACCTGCCGCTGATATTTCCACATAATAATAAATTGTAAAATGATAATTCCTGCTAATATTCCAATTACGATATACATCCGCTAAATATCCCTCTTTTGAAAAACAGCACTGCTTGCAGCTATCATTATGACAGCAAACACAATCGCCACGCCGAATGCTTCCAGACACTCATTTCCACTTGGATTCATAGGAAGCAGTGATAATTTCCCGGTTATCGTATACTTATAAATCTGGAAATTCTGGATTCCCATTTTCCGAACAGCACTGTTTATTAATCCGTATACGATACTCATTATATTCATTGTAAGACAAATCGCGATGACCATGCTGATCACATTATTTTTCAAAACAATCGCAATCGCCATACAGATCAATACGAGCGCATAATGAAGTACCAACTCAGTCAGGAAGTAAGAGCAGGCGGCCTTTGGATTGCCCCACTCCAACTCTCCGAAGACAATACAGTTCGCCACTGCCTGCAGTATAAATGCCCCTGTCATTGTCAGTGCCATAAAAACTGCCAGTGCAATAGATCTGGAGAAAATCAAAGCTCCTCTTTTTTGAACCTGACCGCCAATATTTTTAATATAACCACTTCCTATATCTGCTGTTGAAAACAGAACAGCAAAAATCACCAAAAACAATGCGTAAAATTTTCCCTGAGAATTTGCATAAAAAATGTCGTATACTGTAACTTTTTCTCCAGGTTCTGTAGGCAATGTCACCATCATTCCCACATTAATATTCTCTGCTGTTGGCTCAGCAAACTGCTCCTGCTGAGCAGCATCCTCTTTGTTCAATGAATCATAATCTGTTTTACACATAAATGTTGTAAACAGTACTGACACAGCCAGCACGATCCATACTACATACATACTTTTGGTGCGAAACATCCGGTACAAATCCATTTTTATCATATTAAGCATGGCTGGCACCTCCTGTCAGATTCAGAAAATACGTTTCCAGTTCTTCACTCGTTATAGCAAGCCCTTTTACCGGAATTCCTGCCTTTGCAAGCTCCATATTCAACGTTGCACTTTCATTCAGACGTTCAAAAATGTGAATATGTTCTTTGTCTGTTACCTGATAATTCGTGAATCCCATAGCATCCAGCACCGGAATTGCCAGCTTCGGATCAGCCAGTGTTAATTCCATCCGCTCACTGCATCTTCGCATTAATTCTTCTCTTGTAAGCTCCTGCAATAAACTTCCATTGTGAATGATTCCATAATCGGTAGCAATCTTCGATAATTCCTCCAGTATATGACTGGAAATGCAAATCGTCATATTCCTCTCTTTCTGAAGTCTCTGAATCGTGTCACGGACCTCAGCAATTCCCTGTGGATCCAACCCATTGATTGGTTCATCAAGGATTAACAGATCCGGTTCTCCAACCAACGCAAGACCAATTCCCAGACGCTGTTTCATTCCAAGAGAAAAGTGTTTTGTCTTTTTCCGTCCCACATGCTCCAGACCTACTGTTTTCAATATCTCATCAATGTAACCTGCTTTCTTTATCCCAAACAGCTTGCATTTGATATTCAGATTTTCATATGCGGTCATATTTCCATATAATCCCGGTGCTTCAATCAGACATCCCACTCGGGAGCGGACTTTCTGTAAATCCTTTCCCTTATATCCGAAGATCTCAATCTCTCCACTCGTTGGCCTGGAAAGTCCACTGATCATCTTCAGGCAAGTCGTCTTCCCGGCTCCATTTCGTCCGATAAATCCATAGATAGCGCCCTTTTTAATATGCATGCTGACACTGTCCACAGCTTTATGATGTCCATACCGCTTCGTCAGTCCTCGTGTTTCCAATAACATCTCACTCAAATTTTTCATCTCCTTTTTCTTATCTGCATTTATCATAAAAGATGAATCCTAATCAAACGCAAATAAATAGTAAAAAAAGAGTAAAGATTACGCATGAAGACGATAACCGATTCCCCATACTGTCTCAATGTATTCCTCCGAAGTCACTTGTTTGATCTTCTTGCGGATGTTGCTGATATGTACGTCCAATGTCTTCGTCTCACCAATATAAAGTTCGTCCCAGGCATATTCGAAAATATCCTCTTTACTGAAAACCTGTTTTGGATTCCTGAGCAGTAATTCTAAAATCGCAAACTCCTGTTTTGTGATCTTCGGAAGTATCTTTCCAGCAATTTCAACCTGAAATGTATCTCTGTTTAATAGCATATCTTTAAATGAAAGCGCATGCTGTTCCTCTGCTTCCTTTTCTTCTTTATGACGGAGTTGTACCTGAACTCTTGCCAGCACTTCCCTGATTTCAAATGGTTTCGTTATATAATCATCCGCTCCGCTCGTTAAAACCTCTACCTTTTCATCCAGGCTGTCTTTTGCAGTCAACACAATAACCGGAAGATTTCCCTTTTTCCGTATTTCCTCCAGAACTGCCTCACCTGGAATTCCGGGCAGCATCAGATCCAGCAGCACGAGTGCATAACCGTGCTCCTGCATATTTAAAAGCAGCTTTGCTTCGGTCCCGGAAAATGCCTGCTCACAGGAATAGCCTTCTTTGGATAATGCCTCCTGAAGCAAGTTATTAATATTTGTATCGTCTTCTACAATCAGTATTTTCTGCATGATATTGCTCCTTTATCTTCCTCAATACTCGGCCATGATTTTCTGAGTGCTGCATAAGAAATCAAGAAGTTTGCAAGCCATCCGGCCGGTACTGCAAGCCAGACAAATGCAATTCCGAACCGCGGTGCACAAATCAAAGCAACAGACAAACGGATTGCAAGATTTACCATATTCGCAATGAGAAACGGACGCATGATTCCAAGTCCGCGAAGAACACCATCGGTTGCCATCTTAATACCCATGAAGATGAAAAAATACCCCAGCCATCTCATATAATCACCGGATACCTGATACGCTAAAGCTGTTCCATCTTTTCCAAGGAATAAGGAAGAAATCTGATTGTGCAGTGATTCAATGACCAGAAAAGCAAGGAGTGCGAAACATATATCTAACACCAGTGCCGCATGATAGCCTTTTTTGAGCCGTTCGATTTTCTTTGCACCAAGATTCTGGGATATATACGGCGAAATCGCATTGCCGATGGATACAAAAATCAGTGAAAAAACATTTTCCACTCGCATCGTTGCCGAATAACCTGCGAGCGCCTGTGTGCCAAATGGATTTACAACTGCCTGTACGATCATCATACCGATCGACACTGTAGACTGCTGGAGAACTGACGGTACGGCAATTTGAAGCATCGAATATAACTCCTGTCCGTCAAACCATTCAAACTGACATTTATACCGTCTCATTCTATAAAGGAAAATCAGAAATGAAAAGACCGCGGAAATCCCCTGTGCAATAAGCGTTGCCAGGGCCGCACCAAACACGCCGAGACCAAGTCCGGCTACCATCCAAAGATCCATAAAAATATTTAATACGGATGAAAAAATCAGAAGAACCAATGGAATTCTGGATTCACCGATGGATGTGAACATCGTTGAGAGGATGTTGTACATAAACAGAAATGGGAATCCCACAAAATAAACCCGCAGATACAATACTGCTTCATCCAGTATATCCGCAGGTGTTTGTAATAAACTCATCATCGAATGGGAAAAACAAAAGCCAAATACACCCAGAAGCACGCTTAGAATCAGGAAGCTGATCAATGATGTTGACACGATTGTTTTCATTTTACTATAATCTCTGGCTCCAAAATAACGGCTCACAAGCACACCTGCACCTACACCGGCACCCAATGCTATACAAATGAAGACATTCGTAAGTGCGGCGCAGGCACCGACTGCCGCCAGTGCAGACGAACCAACAAACCTGTCTCTTATACACATCTCCGAGCCC
>ERZ1026988.752-NODE-752-length-10991-cov-33.046269_pt1 | contig 10991 bp, 9 predicted proteins | sample MGYA00519291_ERZ1026988 | MGnify/ENA primary metagenome ERZ1026988 (study PRJEB26926, sample SAMN06164795) | human gut metagenome | biome: ENVO:00009003; feature: ENVO:2100002; material: ENVO:00002003 | host: Homo sapiens | place: USA | collected 2012 ... | reverse complement strand
CTGTGTTAAACTACTTTTATTGTAGCTTGACACAGTTTAGTTTACACTCTCCATTCTGCCACTACATTCGTAACAGCCTTATGCGCTTCCTCATTCAGCAGCAGAACCTTTTCGCAGATGTAATCATCCATGTGGTCGAAATCTATTCTGTCACGAAGATATTCATAATGATTCTCTACCTTGCTGTAGAGTTCCCAATCCTCATCCCAATACTTGGCAAGCGCCATTCCTACATACATGATCCAACCCAATGAAACCGTAGGATATTTGGCAAACTCGCGAATCGCATCAGGCAGATAACTCTCGCCTACTTTCTGCCACAGCTCTTCCAAATCCGGAGCTTCCGGCAAATGAGCGTCTACCTTATCAATACCCAGCAGATATTGATAAAGATCTTCCTTGAAGACAGCTTCAAAATTCTTTTTCTCTTCCATTTATCTTTTCTTTTTCTAATATTTTTTTACTGAACTCTGCAAACCCTGATTCCTATTTGCACCGGATGTTTATGCATGTAAGTATAAAGTGTCATCGGTTCATCAATCACCTTCTTGTGAATGCTGCTGGCGTTGAGCAGATGCAATCCGTCTTTGTGCCAGGAGGCAATACCGATGTGGGTTGTGTCGAGACCCTTTTTGTTGGTAATGATGGCGATAATGTCACCATCATGAATAGCGTTGCGGAAAACTGCCGTGTTGGCAATCTTGCCCTTCGGAACATAACGGTAACGCTTGCCGTTCACACTCTGTTCCAGTTTTCTGATTCCCGATTTCCATTCCGGATGAGCCTTAAGCATCTTATAGCTCGAAACATGCGTACTCATCCAGTTGATGTTCACGGTCTGAACGGCCGAGAAAGGAGGATTGGGCGCAATATTCTTCACGATTCCCTCGCGCTCGTTTGCATCCATCCAAATCGTGAAATAATGCTGGCGCTTCACATAGGAAACCTCTCCGCTCACATAACGCACATTCCGGAGATGTTCACAGAAAGCCGAGAAAGAAGTCTCATTCTTCTTGGCGCATAGGGTGAGCGCCGTTACCATCTCTACGTATGTGGTGCAGTCCAGCTCACGGGTGTTCACGATGAGCACCTCTTCCTTCGTTCGGTCCAGCGTGCCGCCCACATAAGGAACGCCCACCATCTGCTTGCCGAACCAAAGTATCCAACTGGCTGGTTTCTTCTTCATCGCCCTTGCCTGCTGCAGCAGTCCTACAATCCGCAGACTGTCCTGCCGCTGATAAACCACATTCACCCTGGCTTCTCCCGGAACAGCCAGCACGCAAGCCAGCACGACAGCTGCCATTTTCGTAAATATTTTCATCTCTTCTCTTTTTATATGTTAATGATGACGTTTCCTGCCGAAGTTCACACCCACATAAATATTGAGTGAGCCAAACGAATTGTTGGTAGAAAACTGTTTTTTCTTATAGTTGTAGGAATGGATGATGGTGCTGGCGCCCGCGTACCAATGCGTGTTGTTCCACACAATACCGAAGCGGCCTATTCCATCCAGGTTCACATTCTTGAAACTGAAGTTGGTAATGTCCAGATGTTCCCTTTCATTATCCGATTTCGAGCGGTTGTAAGCCACACCTACCGAGAGCGAAGCGTTGAAGAGCCAGTTCTTGGCGAAAACCCAGTTGTAAGCATAGCCGCAGCTTACGTTCACATCGCTGTATTTCACCTTGCTGAACATTAGCGAACTGTCTATCTTGGCTTCCGGAGTTCCCCCGTTTGTCAGATTTTTATTCAGCTTTTCATCTACAAGATTGGTCAGTTTATCCCAGTTCACCTCCAGTTCATGCTCCGTGTAACCGATTCCCAGAAGCATGGAACCGGCACTTCTCCGCTGCACCGTACTCTGCGAATAGGCGGCAGGATAAGAGAAGCGGCGATGGTTGAAAATGTAATAAAGATTGAATCCCTTGATGCTCGATTTGAAACCGTCGAAAGGAGCCTTGCGGATAGGGGCACAATCGATGTGCTCACCCAGATTCATCCGCTGAACATGATAGTCATTTCCCGTCTGTCGCCAGAACAGGTCTATTCCCAGCAGACTGCTGTAGAGGCTCAGGTCAAACTCCTTTTTATTAGTGTGGTTATTCCTGAAATTAATGTGCTTCAGGTCGAACGTATAACCCAGAAACACCCATCGCCAGCCCAGATAAGGCCCCAGGCGGTAAGAAGGATCAGGCGAGAAGGAAATGCTCTGTCCTTCGCTGTTTCTGAGCGTATATTCTTCGTAGGTATTGGTGTTCTGCAGCATCACCGTATAATTGTAATGCTGGTCTTCTATATAAGCCGAATCCGTACTGTTGAATTCTCTGAAGAACCGGGTGAACACATCTCCCACCTGATGGAAGAAGGTTTTGCGATGGCGCTCTTTCACGAGGCTGTCCTGGGAATTGGACATGAACATCGTCTTGTTGAAGAGCATTCCAAGCATGGTAGAATCCACGGCCTCCCCTGCCCTTGCCGAAGTGCAGACAAGGGAACAGATAAATCCTACTATACAGAAACATCTCTTCATAACTTACGCACTAATTCTGATGATGATTTTGTAAAAAATCAGTTCTTCCACAATGCTCGGTCCAGCACCCAGTTGACAGCCGTAGCCGAAACGCTGGTGCAGTCGCATTTTCCTATTCCCTGCAGATGCTGAATCACACTCTTGATGAGCGGCAGCTGCACATAAGGCGGATTCGGAACCGTAATCAAGTTCTTTCCTTCGCTCGTAATCACTTCTATCGGCTGGTAAGTGAACACCGAGAATGAGAGCGAACCTTTCTCGCCAATCACCTCGATGCAGTCTTCCTTCGCACTCTCATGTCCCACGAAGCACCAGCTTCCGCTGCCCGGAATTCCACTCTCAAAGAAGAAGCACGCCGAGAGCGTATCTTCAGCCTGATAAAGATGCGCTCTGTTGGCAGGATAGCCGTGCGCACGGGTAATCACACCAAACAGATTCTGGAGCAAATCTATCTGATGAGGAGCCAGGTCGTAGAAATAGCCGCCGCCCGCAATATCCGGCTGCAGTCGCCAAGGCATTTCCTTGCCGCTCTGAAAGTCGAGATCGCGCGGAGGAACCGAGAAGCGCACCTGAACATTCACCACGTTACCGATGGTTCCGCTCTCGATAATCTCCTTCACCTTCTGAAAGTAAGGAAGATAACGGCGATAGTAAGCTACGAAGCAGGGAACACCCGTCTGCTCGCTGATGCGGTTGATGCGGATGCAGTCGTTGTAGCTCGCTGCCAGCGGTTTCTCTATATAGCAGGGTTTGCCCGCACGCATCGCCATGATGGCAAAGATGGCGTGAGAAGAAGGTGGCGTGGCGATGTAAACAGCATTCACATCGGGGTCTTCTATCAATTCCGATGCATCCGTGTACCATTTGCGCACATGATGGCGCTCAGCATAGCTGCGTGCCTTGTTCTCGCTTCGGCTCATCACAGCCACCACCTGCGAACCCTCCACTTCGTTGAAAGCCGGTCCGCTTTTCTTTTCGGTTACTTCTCCGCAGCCGATAAATCCCCAATTAATCTGTTTCATTCTCTGTTGGTTTATTCTCTCCCGAAAGATTATTCTCCGGCGAGCGATTTGTTGATTTCGTCAATATAGTCGAGCACCTCGTCGCGTCCCATCTTCTTTTCACTACTGGTAATGAAATAAGGTGGAAGTGCTTCCCAGCGGTCTTCCAGCGCATGCATCCATTTCTCCGCATTCATGCGAGCCTTGACCGGACCCAACTTGTCGGCCTTGGTAAAGACGATGCAGAAAGGAACGCCGCTCTCGCCCAGCCAGTCTACAAACTCACGGTCTATCTTCTGCTGGTCGTGGCGCACGTCGATGAGCACAAAGACATTAGCCAACTGCTGGCGCTGCAGAATATAACTGCTTATCATTTGTTCCAGCTGCTTCTGTACGGTCTTCGAACGCTTGGCGAAACCATAGCCAGGAAGGTCAACCAGATACCATTCGTTGTTGATGATGAAGTGGTTGATAAGCAGCGTCTTACCCGGTGTGGCTGAAGTCTTAGCCAAACCCTTGTGGTTGCAGAGCATATTGATGAGGCTCGATTTTCCCACATTACTTCTGCCAATGAAAGCATATTCAGCCTTCGTATCTTTCGGACACATGCTCACTCGTGGAGCCGATATTGTAAATTCTGATTTCTTAATTTCCATTCTTTCTATTTTTCTTTTATAAATATTTATTATTAACGGCCGCACATCAACTAATCATAAAGTTCAATGTTCAACGCTCAAAGCTCAAAGTCTAGAGCATTTCAGCCAGTTCCAGCCATCTCATTTCCTTCTCATCAAGTTCATCCTTGATTTCAGGCAGGCGCTTGCTTTTCTCTGTCAGTTCCTCAACCGATAGATTTCCGCTGCAGAGTTCCTCTTCCAGCTTCTTCTGTTCCTCGGTCAGCGCATCTATTTCCTGGGTCAGCTGCTCATATTCGCGCTTCTCCTTGTAGCTCATCTTGCGCTTGTTCTCAAAATTGGCGTCGCGCTTGGCCGTGCCAGCTCCGTCGTTTTCTGCCGTTGCATTTCCGCTCTTTGCCGGTTTCGCCTGTTCCGCCTCGTCCTTCGCCTGCATCCGGCTCCATTCCCTGTACTGCGTATAGTTGCCTGGGAAATCCTGTATTTCGCCTTCGCCCTTGAAAACCAGCAGATGGTCTACTACCTTGTCCATGAAATAGCGGTCGTGGCTCACCACGATGACGCAACCCGCAAAATCCTGAAGATATTCTTCCAGTACCTGCAGCGTCTGGATGTCGAGGTCGTTGGTCGGCTCGTCCAGCACCAGGAAGTTCGGATTCCTCATCAGCACCGTACAGAGGTAAAGCTTGCGCTTCTCGCCGCCGCTCAGCTTGTAAACGTAGTTGTGCTGCTCCTCGGGCGTAAAGAGGAAGAACTGCAGAAACTGCGAAGCCGTCATGTGCTTGCCGCCCAAATCTATGTAATCGGCAATCTCCGTAATCACGTCAATCACCTTCTGGTCTTCACGGAATTTCAGTCCCTCCTGCGAGAAATAGCCGAAGCGAACCGTCTCGCCGATGTCAAACTTGCCGCTGTCGGGCTGAACCTCGCCCAGCAGCATCTTGATGAAGGTCGATTTTCCCGTTCCGTTATTCCCCACAATACCCATCTTCTCGAAGCGGGCAAAGTTGTAGTAGAAGTTGTCGAGAATCACCTTCTTCTGCCCCCTGTCGTCGAAAGCCTTACTTACATACTGGCATTCAAAAATCTTCGAACCTATATAAACGGTAGAAGCCTTCAGCCTTACCTGCCTGTCTTCTATGCGCTGCTTCGCCACCTTCTCCAGCTCGTAGAAAGCATCCTCGCGGTATTTCGCCTTGTGTCCGCGTGCCTGAGGCTGGCGGCGCATCCAGTCGAGTTCCCTGCGGTAGAGATTCTTCGAGTGCTGAATTTCGGCTCTCAGATTGTCCATTCTCTCCTGCCTCTTCTCCAGATAATAGGCATAATTGCCGCGGTAGGTGTAGATGGTGCGGTCGTCGAGTTCCAGAATCGTATTGCACACCTTGTCCAGGAAGAATCGGTCGTGCGTAACCATGAAGATGGTCTTGTTGCCGCGGTTCAGATAACCCTCCAGCCACTCTATCATCTCCAGGTCCAGATGGTTGGTCGGCTCGTCCAGCATCAGGAAGTCGGGTTCCGTAATCAGCACATTCGCCAGCGCCACTCGCTTCTGCTGTCCGCCGCTGAGCTGTCCCATCGGCTGTTCCAGGTTGGTAATGTGCAGCTGGGTGAGAATCTGTTTCGCCTTCAGCACCTTCTCCGGATCATCCTCATGATTGAAGCACGCCTGCAGCACACTTTCCTCCGGATCAAACTGCGGCGACTGCTCCAGATAGCCCACCTTCAAGTCGCGTCGGTAGATGATGTCTCCGCTCTCGTGTCCCTCTTTATCCATCAGCACCGACATGAGCGTGGACTTTCCCGTGCCGTTTCTCGCCACGAGTCCCACTTTCTGTCCTTCAGCGATAGAGAAGGAAATATTATCAAAAAGAACCTGTGCACCAAAGCGTTTGGTGAGGTTTTGAACGTCTAAATAGGGTATTTGACTAGCCATTTTTATTTTTTTTGTGCAAAGATAGGCAAAATATTTGGCAGAAACAAATTTTTTAATTATCTTTGCACACGAATTTATCAATCAATACCGTGTTTCCATTCAGAAACGCGACATTTCAGAAAAAATCATTAATATACAATATATAATATATGTATAGCAAAGAAGAATTACAAGCAAAGAGTGTCGTTCAGTTGAAGGACATTGCCAAGGAACTGGGAGTCAAGGTAAAGAAGAGCGATAACAAGGAAACTATCGTCAATGCCATTCTCGACGCCCAGGCAGAACAGCCAGCTCCTGAAGCAGCCCCTAAGCGCAAGCGCACCCGCATTGCAACCAAGAAAGAAGACCGTGTTTATTCCGTACACGGTAATGAAGGAGAGAATTTCGACGTGCAGAAGAACCAAGTATTGGGTCCTAACGGCGGCGAGACTGCTCCTCAGGCTATGAACGAAACTGCCCCAGCCCCAGCGGTTGAGGAAGAAATCCAGTTCAGCCCGGCAGAGCAGAGTTTACAATCATCTGCCCAGAAGCAGACTCTAAACCAATTAGGCGAAGACATCGAGGCTCAGGTACTTGCCAACTTCCCGAAACACCGCGGCAGAAGAAGCAAGGCAGAACTCGAAGCCATTGCAGAAGCCAGAGCAGCTGCCATCAGAAAGCATCAGGCGGTAAAAGCCGAGATAGAAGCGCAGATGGCGAAAGATGCACAGGAGACGGCTAACCAGCAGGCTGCTACTGAGCAGGCTGCAGCTCCTGAGCAAGTTGCCGTTCCTGAAGAGCAGTTCTCTGCCGGAAACGCTGAGAGCGCTAACATCAGCGGCGATTTGCAGGCGATGCTCCAGGCTAAGATGAATGCACAGAACGCAGCAGCTCCGGCTCCGGCAGCAGCTCCGGTTCCTGTTGAGGAGGCAAAGGAAAAAGCTATTGAAAAAACTGCAACCGATAAGAAACAGGAGTCAGCTCCTATCCACTATACTGAAGGTATGAAGGTAGAACTCGATGCAGACGGAACCTGGAAGGGTGATCCGGGCGATGGAACCGATTTCATCCTGGTAGTCGACATTCCTATCGAAGACCAGGCTGCCATTCCTACTGTCGATATCTTCGACCGTCCTACCACTCCGCAGACTTCTCACCAGTACACACCTGCAGCCAAGAACAAGCAGGAAGCACCAGCCTACGATTTCAGCAATCTCGTGAAATCCAACGGTGTGCTCGAAGTGATTTCAGATGGCTACGGATTCCTGCGCAGCAGCGATTACAATTACCTTTCTTCACCGGACGATGTTTATGTAGCATCCAGCTTCGTCAAGAAGTTCGGTCTGAAGACTGGCGATGTCATCGAGTGCAAGGTGCGTCCGCCTCACGAGGGCGAGAAATACTTCCCGCTCACCAGCATCATCAAGATCAATGGCCGTGACCCGTCAGAGGTTCGTGACCGTGTTCCTTTCGAGCACCTCACCCCACTCTTCCCTGATGAGAAGTTCAATCTCTGTGGCGACCGCCGCACCACCAATCTCAGCACCCGCATCGTAGACCTCTTCTCGCCAATCGGTAAGGGTCAGCGTGCGCTCATCGTGGCTCAGCCTAAGACCGGTAAGACCATCCTCATGAAGGATATTGCCAACGCCATCGCAGCCAACCATCCTGAGGCTTACCTCATGATGCTGCTCATCGACGAGCGTCCTGAGGAGGTTACCGACATGGCCCGCACCGTGAATGCAGAGGTTATCGCCTCTACCTTCGACGAGCCAGCAGAGCGCCATGTCAAGATTGCCGGAATCGTGCTCGAGAAGGCTAAGAGAATGGTAGAATGCGGACACGATGTTGTCATCTTCCTCGATTCTATCACCCGTCTCGCCCGTGCCTACAACACCACAGCTCCTGCATCTGGTAAGGTGCTCACCGGTGGTGTGGATGCAAACGCCCTCCAGAAGCCTAAGCGTTTCTTCGGTGCTGCGCGTAACATCGAAGGCGGCGGTTCGCTCACCATCATCGCTACTGCCCTCATCGATACAGGTAGTAAGATGGATGAAGTCATCTTCGAGGAGTTCAAGGGAACCGGTAACATGGAGTTGCAGCTCGACCGCTCACTCAGCAACAAGCGCATCTTCCCTGCTGTCAACCTCATTTCTTCGTCTACCCGTCGCGACGATCTGCTGCAGGACAAGACAACGCTCGACCGCATGTGGATTCTGCGCAAGTATCTGTCCGACATGAATTCTATCGAGGCGATGAGCACCATCCACAAGAATATGCAGCATACTCGCAACAACGACGAGTTCCTGCTCTCTATGAATTCATAACCCCTCATCCGGGTTTACCCATATCTGAATATCCGGCAAAAGGCTCCGTTCATTGGCAGTCTTTACTAGATATAAAAGAAGAGAGATTTGAAAGAGAAGGGCAAGTTCCATTTTCGGGATTTGCCCTTCGTGTTTTTTTACTGTTTAAAATCATTAAAAAAATATCGCATTTCATTTTTTATTCGTATCTTTGCTTATCTTAAACACAGAGGGGCGCAAAGCCCTGATATAAATAATGTATAACTTAAAATCAAAAGAACCATGAGCAAATATTTTGCAGAATCAGAATTGATTATCAATGAAGACGGAAGCTGCTTCCACCTTCATCTTCGCCCGGAACAGGTGGCTGATAAAGTAATCCTCGTTGGCGACCCAGGTCGCGTAGCCCTCGTAGCCTCCCATTTCGATGAGAAGGAATGCGAAGTTTCAAGTCGGGAATTCCACGCCATCACCGGCACATATAAAGGCAAGCGAATCACTGTGCAGAGCACCGGAATAGGATGCGATAATATCGATATCGTAGTCAACGAGCTCGATGCGCTGAAGAATATCGATTTCAAAACCCGCACCGAGAAACCCGAGCACACCACGCTCACCCTCGTGCGCATCGGAACCTGCGGCGGCCTGCAGCTCAACTGCCCTGCCGGAACCTTCGTAGCCTCGCAGAAGAGCATTGGTTTCGACGGACTCATCAACTTCTATGCCCGTCGCAACGAAATCTGCGACCTCGAAACAGAGGCAGAATTCAAGCGCCAGGTAAAATGGAACGACCAGATTGGCAACCCATACTGTGTAGACAACAATCCGGAACTGCTCAACCAGATAGCCGGCGATGATATGGTACGCGGAATCACCATAGCCTGTGGCGGTTTCTACGGACCTCAGGGCCGCGAACTCCGTGCCCCACTTGCCGACCCGGAACTTAATCAGAAGATTGAAGCATTCGAGTATAACGGTCTGCGCGTCAACAACTTCGAGATGGAGAGTTCAGCCCTCGCCGGTCTTTCCCTTCTCCTCGGTCATAAGGCATTAACCTGCTGCATGGTCATCGCCAACCGCCGTGCCCTCAGCGCCAACACCGGCTACAAGAGCACCATCGACAATCTCATCAAGGTTGTATTAGATAGAATTTAAACAATAAAAAAATGAATCAAGAAGAATGTATCTGCGCCCTGGCAACCCCAGCCGGCGGTGCTATCGGAATTATCCGACTCAGTGGCTCCGACGCCATTACCCTCACCGACAAAATCTTCCAGTCTGCCAACGGCAAATCCCTGGAAGAAGCCAAGCCCTACACTCTGCATTATGGCGAAATCAAGGATAAGGATGGCAACACCATCGATGATGTACTGGTGAGCGTGTTCCGTGCACCCCACAGTTATACAGGCGAGAACTCCACCGAGATTTCCTGTCATGGCAGCCGATACATTCTTCAGCAGGTTCTCCATCGCTTTACGGAGGTAGGATGTCGCCAGGCAGAACCGGGCGAATACACCCGTCGTGCCTATCTCAACGGCAAGATGGACCTCTCTCAGGCAGAAGCCGTAGCTGATCTCATCGCCTCTACCAACAAGGCAACCCACAAGATGGCGCTCAGCCAACTGAAGGGCCATTTCAGCAACGAACTCTCCCTCCTTCGCGAAAAATTATTAAAGATGACTTCGCTCCTGGAGTTGGAGCTCGACTTCAGCGACCACGAAGAACTGGAGTTTGCCGACCGCAGCGAACTCCAGGCACTAGCCGAAGAAATCAATCACAAGATTACCACCCTCGCCCACTCCTTCGAAACCGGCAATGCCCTGAAGCAGGGAGTAGCCGTAGTCATCGTAGGCAAGACGAATGTGGGCAAAAGCACCCTGCTCAACCGTCTGCTCCACGAGGAGAAGGCAATCGTGAGCGACATTCACGGAACCACCCGAGATGTAATCGAAGACACCACCCTCATCGACGGAATCACCTTCCGCTTTATTGACACAGCCGGAATCCGCAAGACGGATGATGTGGTAGAAAACATCGGAATAGGGCGCACCTTCCAGAAGATGGAAGAGGCGAAGATAGTAATCTGGCTATTAGATGAGCAGCCGTCAGCCTCAGAAATCGAGGAGATGAAGCTGAAGAACCAAGGCAAGAAGCTGCTGGTAGTATTTAATAAGATGGATAAACTTGAGAATGATAAACTAGCGTTCGATAAATTCACCCATTCCTGTGGCTCAGATTCCAGTGAATCAGAAGCCCCACTCTTCATCAGTGCCCGCACAGGCGAGAATGTTTCATCCCTGGAGCAGGCATTAGTAAAAGCCGCTGATATTCCTGAGATTACCGAGAACGACGTCATCATAACGAGTGCCCGCCACTACGAGGCCCTACTCCGTGCCCATGATTCCCTCTCCCGAGTATTGGAGTCGATGGAAATGGGCATGAGCGGCGACATCGTCGCCGAAGACCTGAAAATGGTGTTGGAAGAACTGGGTGAAATCACTGGCGGACAGATCAGTAGCCAGGAAACGCTAAACAATATCTTCAAGCACTTTTGCATCGGAAAATAAGTATAAATAGGGAACGCAGCGCGTTCCCTATCTGTTAGCC
>ERZ1026988.740-NODE-740-length-11150-cov-6.253988_pt1 | contig 11150 bp, 9 predicted proteins | sample MGYA00519291_ERZ1026988 | MGnify/ENA primary metagenome ERZ1026988 (study PRJEB26926, sample SAMN06164795) | human gut metagenome | biome: ENVO:00009003; feature: ENVO:2100002; material: ENVO:00002003 | host: Homo sapiens | place: USA | collected 2012 ... | reverse complement strand
TCGGTAGAACCATCGAGTAAGTTATCATTTGTAGATATGTTTTCCAACCTCATTGTCACTGTGAGAAACAGCTGAGTGGAGCGAAGTGAAACCCTGCTGTTTCTCTCTGTGGCAATGGACTGAATCTTCCATTTGTAACCAAAGCCTATCAGCCGAGCTTTGCTTGGTGTCACTGACACGGAGCAAACTGGATGGCATATCCTTCCTAAAAGGTCGTCACTTCCGGCATCGCATACAATACGATAAGTCGGAAGTGGTGACCAACATCCGTGAGCTAACTGTATAAACCTTTCGATGGTTCTACTTCCGCAAGTGTCAGCCTGCGTTCGGTAGAACCATCGAGTAAGTTATCATTTGTAGATATGTTTTCCAACCTCATTGACACTGTGAGAAACAGCTGAGTGGAGCGAAGTGAAACCCTGCTGCTTCTCTCTGTGGCAATGGATTGAAATTTCCATTCGTAGCCAAAGCCATTCAGCTGAGCTTTGCTTGGTGTTGCAGACACGGAGCAAACCGGATGGCATATTCTTCTCAAAAGGTCGTCACTTCCGGTATCGCATACAATACGATAAGTCGGAAGTGGCGGCCAACATCTGTGAGCTAACTGCATAAACCATTCGATGGCTCTACTTCTGCAAGCGTCAGCCTGCGTTCGGTAGAGCCATCGGACAAATCATCGTTTGAAGACCAGTAGCCTGACCTCATTGACACTGTGAGAAACAGCTGAGTAGAGCGTAGTGAAACCCTGCTGCTTCTCTCTGTGGCAATGGAATGGAGTCCTCCTCATGTTACCAAAGCCAATCAACCGAGCTTTGCTTGGTGTCACAGACACGGAGTAAACCGGATGGCATATCCTCCCCAAGAGGTCGTCACTTCCGGCATCGCATGAAATACGATAAGTCGGAAGTGGGGACCAACCTCTGTGAACTAACTGCCAAAACCATTCGATGGCTCCACTTCCGCAAGCCAGCCTGCGTCGGTAGAGCCATTAGATTGCACTGATACAAACGAAGAAAGAAGATCCAAATATCAAGAATACAACCTATAGTGATGATTTTGCATTCAAAAACCCAATTATCAGTTAAATGATAATTTAGAGGCGATGGCAAAGCAACTCTATGACTATTGGTTTGTGCAGTTTGACTTCCCGAATGAGGAGGGTAAGCCGTATAAATCGAGTGGCGGTGCTATGGTGTGGAATGGGAAACTGAAGCGTGAGATACCACAAGGATGGCATTGTGGTACGTTGTTGGATATAGCAGAATACACAAACGGCTTGGCGTGTCAGAAATACCGCCCAACAGATTATAACAAATTGCCTGTTATAAAAATTAAAGAAATGCACGACGGCTTATCTGCTGACACGGAATGGGTAAAGGCTGATATTCCAGATGATGTAAAGGTTTTTGATGGTGACGTGTTATTCTCATGGTCTGCGTCTTTGGAAGTAATGCTGTGGGCTTATGGCAATGGAGGATTGAACCAACATATATTCAAGGTTACATCAAAGAATGGTTATCCACGCTCTTTCTATTTCTACCAGCTAATTCATTATGTAGGTGTATTCAAGCAAATGGCAGAAGCAAGAAAGACAACAATGGGACATATAACGCAAGACCATTTAAGGCAAAGCACAATTGCCCTTCCACCAAATGTAGATATAGCTAACAAGTTAGAAGAAAAGCTCTGTCCAATTTTTGACGAATTAGTCAAAAATAACCAAGAGATTATGACTTTAACTAAGCAGCGAAATGAACTTTTACCTCTTCTGATGAACGGTCAAGCAACGGTAAATTCGGACTAACGCCCGCATTTACGGCTGCGCCTCGGCATAGCTCAAACTGCGTTTGGCTCTGCGCTCGGCTTGCACGTAAATTATCATTTATCTGACGATTGATCTTTAGTTTTTCGTCAATTGCAGATAATGAGGCTACTATTTTATTTTGATTTTCGAGGGGAAGATATTCTATTTCTATGGCAGATAAAGCATTGTCAAGCTGTAAGTTTTTAATGCCAGATGTTTTCCCCTCGAAGTTAAAAAACGCATCATGATTATATACGTTTTGCCAATAATAAAACACATATAGTGGATTCCACTCTGACTTTACCCGTAAAGCGGTGCAAAAGTTAGAGCATACAATATTTCCTTTTTCTCGAATTAAATCATCAGATACATACACAATACGGCCAGTTGATTGTGTAGGACTACCGCCAGACTTCTCTATAATCAAATCTCCAGCCTGAAGCATCTTTGAATCAACCGTTCTTTGACAAACATAGCGCTGCGGTATGTCATTAAAACGATGATTAGTAATGGGTACAATATCTGCACCCCTAACACAATATACTGCATTAGGGGTATCATTTGATGGAGATTCTTCACCCCAATCTCCTGATATAAATGTTTCTATAATATCTGCTAACTTCATATGTTTGTGATTAATCCTCTTACAAAGATACGCACAAACGAGCAGATTATTGAGATTTAAACCTTAATTAAGAAACTTTCGATGTGCAATTTTGACATTTGCCTGATTTACCATAGCATAATGCAATGTAGTATCTATCTTGACGTGCCCCAACATCTTTTGCACTTGCTCTATTGGCATACCTTTGTCAATAGCCATTGTAGCTAATGTTCGACGGAACTTATGGGGGTGTACTTTTGCAATATTCGCCCTCTTGCCAAGTTGACGCAAGCGAACTTCCACTCCGTTTATAGTTAACCGAGTGTATGGTTTATGTAAGGTTACAAACAATGCTGGATTATCATCCGTTCGCTTGGCTAAGTATTTCATCAAGTGTATTTTCGTGCGTGCATTGAAGTACACCTCACGTTCTTTGCTACCCTTACCAAACACTACGCATTGGCGTTCTTGGAAATCAACATCCTCGCGGTTGATTTTTACAAGTTCTCCTACACGCATGCCTGTACTAAGAAGCAAGTCTATCATTGCGAGGTCACGTAGTTCTTGGCAACTATCACGCAGAACTTCAATATTTTCGTCTGTCAGCACCTCTTTTACTAACATTTCTGTGCGCACCTTGTGGATTCTGCGCACTGGACTCTTGGTTATGTAATCTTCATCTTCCAACCATGAGAAAAAACTAGAATAAATTCTTCGCAAGTTGTCTATCGTCACTTTGCTAAGCCCTCGTGTTTCCTGCTGTTCTGCAAGATAGCACCGTATGTCATTAGTGGTTATCTCACATACATTCTTTTCTACTGCTAAAATAAGCTTTTCTATCGATGCACGGTAATAAGCTATGGTTTTATCCGAACATCCTTCTATTTTCTTCGAGGAAATGAATACATCCAATAGTTGTGCATTTTCCTTATTTCGCACATCTTCATCACTTCCACGTTCCACAATATCATACTTCGTTAACTCTTTCACCAAAACAGATGATAGTTCATCTAACTGTTTAGGAATCAGTATGTCTTTCATGTTTTCTAACACGGTGTTTATAATTGTTTCTTTCATGATGTAACTTGTATTGGTTCATATATAATATAAATGAGGAAGAAACACCGCTAAATGATAATTTAGAGGCAATGGCAAAGCAACTCTACGACTACTGGTTTGTGCAGTTTGACTTCCCGAACGAGGAAGGTAAGCCGTATAAATCGAGTGGCGGTGCTATGGTGTGGAATGAGAAACTGAAACGGGAGATACCACAAGGATGGTACGCAGACAATATTTGTAAAATTGCAAACATTTTGAGTGGCGGTACACCAAGTAAAGCCGTTGACGACTATTGGAATAATGGTACTATTCCTTTCTTCGGTCCAACAGACTATAATGGGAATGTTTTCCAAATTAAGACAGCAGACCATATAACGCAAAAAGGCTTGGAACATTGTGCATCTTCTCTTTTTGAAGAGGGTATTGTTATAATAACAGCTCGTGGTTCAATCGGAAAACTTGTTATAGTAGGAACACCTATGGCTATGAATCAATCATGTTATGCTTTACAGTCAAAGGAAGGAGAATTTGAATACCTGTATTTTCTAACTACCCAACTAATAGATTGTTTAAAAGCAAAAGGGTCTGGTTCTGTATTCAAATCTATAATAGCATCGGACATAGAACATTCAATATTGTGTGTTGCAAAAGAGAATATAGTATCAGACTTCTGTAAAAAGGTAAAGCCGCTGTTTGAGAAATTAAAAACAAACACAATAGAGATTGCAGAACTCACTAAGCAGCGCGACGAACTCTTGCCATTGCTAATGAATGGTCAAGCCACGGTAAATTATCATTTATCTGCGTATTGAGTTCGATTTTGGTGTCCAAATTAGCTAATGTCTGACCAATGCGCTTTTGGTCAGACATTTTTGGCAAATGGACTTCTATTTCCATGAAATCTAAAGGGTCTATTCTTTTATGACTACCAGAAGTATTAGTGTTCTGACCACATAAATAGTTTGTAATGAAGTCAGAAATTAATAAATAGTAGCAATATTGAAAATCTACGAGTTGCTCATTAACAACAAGAGGCAAAAATTCTGTAGAACATAACTTATTATCTATAGCATTATCAATTCTCCAGACCCTCTTAAAACGCACATTTAGCTTGTTAAAGAGGATACACTTGTTAGGAACTTCAAATTTATTACTTTGGATTTGGCATCCATCAACTAATTCTGGAGTTTTTCCTTCATCAAAAGAAGGAAGACTATACAAATAGTAGTCTGTTCCGACTAATGGCGAAACAGATTTAGATGTTAATGTCACTATATCTTTTAATTTCATAATCTTTCTTCTTCGAAATTAGAGATTTTCTTTGTTTGGTAATGTTCATTTAGCAATTCATTGAAACGCTTGTCTATGGCCATATGAATAGGTGTAAGGTCATATTCACGTTCATAGTAACCCATACTATTATCTACAAAAAAACGTTCTTGTGGAGTTAATCCCTCGTATTCGGCATCCAAAACTCCTTCTACTGCATCCTTCAAGAATGGTGATATTTCATCATAGGATTTGCTTTGCCGTTCTACGGAAAGAATATCAAAGAATTTAAATGATGATGGATAATCGTCAGTACCAAATCTTACATCCCAAGAATTCATTTTGCGAATAGCACGCTTACAAATACGAGTTATGATGTCCTTTGCAAAATATTCGCATTGATCTTGAATATCCTCAAAAGGGTCGTTATTTCCTACCATCGTTCTTACCCGTTCAAGCAATTCGGGGGAGTAATCTTTTCCGAATAAAGAAGTACCTTCATGCTTCAATCTATTATCGTCAATAGTAAAGCCTTTCGTTATATATTCGTTAATAATCTCTGTACTCCAATGGCGGAAGCGAGTAGCTTTTAGGGAAGAGACACGGTAACCTACAGCGATGACAGCATCAAGAGAATAGAAAGTAGCTTCCTGTTTTTGACCATCAGCAGCAGTTGTTTCCATTTTGGAAACAACTGAATATGCATCAAGTTCGCCTTCATCAAATATATCATTAAGATGCTTGCAAATAACTGGTATATCAACCCCAAAGATTTGTCCCATAGCTCTTTCTGTATACCAAGGTGTATCATCTTTTATAATAACTTGCATTTTGCCTTCGGCATTCAGCATGTTGTACAAAAGAAATTGTATTTCGTTGGTCATAAAATTACTCCTTGCCAATATTATCATTAAAGCTGATGCAGTCGAGCTGCTTTATAATCTCAGCTTCCAAGCGATGACTTTCCTCAAATTGAGAGATAAGCGTCGCTTTATAGTTGTTCATGCGCTTATTGAATTCTTCATGTGTAATATCCACATAATCAATCTTGATGTCGAAGTATTGACCAGCCGAGAAGCTATAACCTTTCTCTTTTATCTCTTCAAACGATGGAGTAACCGAAAAGTCATCTACGGCTTCCTTGCTACGGAATGTTTCAACAATTTGCGTTATTTCATCTGTGCGCAGCTTTGTTTTTTGGTTACCGTTCTCCTTAATTGTTTCACCAAGTTTGCTTGCATCAATAAACACAGGCTTGTCCACACCAGACTTGTCGATGAAGACGACACTCACGTTTGTACCAGTATTAGCAAAAATATTGCTCGGCATACTCACTACGCCACGAAGAATGGGGTGTTCACCATCCACCAAGTGCTTGCGTACTTTAAATGCAATGCCACTCTTCGCTGTAATGAAGCCTGTAGGCACAACGATAGCAGCCTTGCCATCATCTGCCAAGCTATAAAGCAGGTGCTGGAAGAAACACAGGTAGATTTCCATACCCTTCTTGTCTTTATTAGGAATATTAGGAATGCCAGCAAAGAAACGACCCTTGTAAGAATCATTCTTCAAATCTGAATGATAATCCGAGAAGTCAAGTTTGAAGGGAGGATTGCTCACAATGTAGTTAAATTTGCGGAGTGCTCCATTTTCCTCTTTATGGAACGGATGCTTCAAAGTATTGCCTTGAATTACATGCGTTAAAGAATGACTCATGCTATTCAAGATTAGATTAAGCATCATCATCGTAGAAGACTTATCACTGATATCTTGTGTATAAACCGTACAGTTTTGTTCACCAATGGCATGAGCCAATGCAATGACCAGTGTGCCTGTTCCTGCAGAAGGGTCATAGCAAGTAACGCTCTTCACATCCTCCTCAGGATTAACAAGGAGCTGTGCCATAATTGCCGCAATAGCATGAGGTGTGTAATACTCCGCATAATTGCCACCTCCATTAGCATTATAGTCCTTAATCAGATATTCAAAAATTGTAGAGAAAAAGTCATAGCCAGCTTCAAAGGCATTTTCAAAAGAGAAACTTGCCACATCATCAATAAGAGAACGACAGAAAGCATTCTTTTTTGCCGAACCGCCAGACACCACATCTGATATAGGTTTCATGATGGATACACGCGTATTGTCTTCGTTGAGAATATAGAAAATTTCCTGGTTTTCGCATGCGATACTTTCCAACGTAGAATCAAACAATTCTGCAAACTTATCCTCGTTTTGGCGTTTAGCTAAGAAAGGAATAAGATGTTCCTTTTTAAGGATAATAGTATCAAACATCGAGTCGCACATCTCCTCGTAGTCGTCTTCGGACATAGCATCCAGTGCTGCGAAGAAATCCTCTGCATCAGCCAGTTCCGGGTTCTCCTTTTTCGCCTCATAGATAAACTTATCATTTAGGAACTTATAAAGGAATATTTCAACTATAACTACATACTCATTACCGCTACCAGCTAAACCATTCTCAGTGGTGGTCTTCTTAAGGTCATCAATCAGCGCATATGTCTGATTCTTAATATCTTCAATATTCTTCATTATCTTTTATTTGCTAATTTGATATTCTCGGTTGATTACATCACTTACATACTTACGCACATCGCGATCGGTTTTTATTTGTTCCTCTTTAAAATGCCGAGTAACATAAGTGAGGATATTCTTTTTAAAGTATTCAGGCACTTCAAGGACAGCCTGGTTATGAAAATAAATATCATCAACATCTTCCTTAATAGCCAAGAGAATCACTACCATTTTGTTCTTCTCTTCTGTCCACGCATAGTAACGAGGAGAAACATTGTTCTCCTTTTCTTCGCGGTTCTTTTCGTTCAATCGTTTAGCAACACGCACGAACTTAGAGTCACCATTATACTTCAAAGCTTCAATGGCATCGCGTTCGTTGAGCTTCTTTATACGGCGCAAAATGTCATTCACGTTCTGTACTTTTTTGTGCATATTGAACTCTTCGTTCGATTCCATATCTTTCTTTCGGAATAGTCGCAAGAATTCCTCCAGTATAGTACGGTATTCAGGATCCTCCGTGTCTACTGAAGCTCTTAATTGATTGCGTACATGTTCTACAGACTGTCGATATTGCTCTTGAAGTTCAAGCTCGCCTTCGCCACGCTTCTCAAATGAGAATTCTATATTTTCAAGGGCGGTATTAAGAAGTTTTTGAGCATTCTCAATTTCATCTGCATTCTCAATGAAACCCAACAAGTCAAGACGGTTACGAGCTGCTTTTATCAGATTATATATATCCTGTATTTCCACAATCTCGGCAGCGTCTGAACCTTGTGAAGTCAGCATGTTCTGCAAACAACGCATATTCTCTAAGGCATGAAGCGTATTACGCACAATCTCGCGACTGTCAATTAGATTGAGTTGTCGAGAGAATATCTCTGGGTTGCTAAGGTCGAAATCCTTTAACACCTCCAGTGCCTCTTGAACACGCTCTTTTGCTTCCTCGACAGTAACAAGCAAGCGGTCTGTTTCCTTAAAGTTTTCAGAACCAACTTCGTTCTCCAGTTCGTCTTGATATTCCTTATTCGTCTTGTTATATTCTTCTTCTATATTGGCAAAGTCTACAACATGACCGTATTTCATTTCCTTATAAGGGCGATTAACACGAGTCAGTGTCTGCAACAGGTTATGCTCCTTGACCATACGATGTAGGTACAATTTCTTAAGACGTGGAGCATCAAATCCCGTTTGTAGCATTTGGTAGACAATCAAGAGATCAATCTTGCCATCTACAAAAAGTTTAATCCATTTCGCACGTTCTTCCTTATCTTTATTATAGCTATCGTATGTAATCAGTGCAGCACGGTAGCAACCCTTTTTGCAAGGACGCTTCTTTACTTCAATTTCTCCAGCCGTTATACTTTTATAGATTATAGAGCCATCATCATCAGTTTCTGTGATGATTTCACTATCATCTGCATATTTCTCAAGGAAAAAGTTATACATTTCAAGAGCCTGTTCCTTGCTATTGCAAACAGCCATAGCTCCCAATGTCTGGTCTCCATTTTTTATACGGAATGACTTCAAGTCATTGAAAATATAGTCTAGCAACGGATGCACATAAGCAGCATGAGCATACACAATGCTATCTTTCAAACTTCCTGCTTTGACGCGAATGCTATTAAGAGCTTCTTTCAGTCTGATTTTATAGTTAGAACCTATATCTTCGCGAATCAAACGCAATGTGTAGCCGTCTGCAATTGACGCATTATAGAAATACGTATGAATATAATCACCGAAAATATCTTTGGTGTTGTATTCCTTGCTAATAATAGGTGTACCGGTTAACGCAATCTTCACTGCGGTTTTGTCGCTTGACATGAGCTGTTTTAAAAAACTGCCTTCTGGGTTGTAATTGCGGTGTGCCTCGTCGATGAAATAAATGCGCTGTACAGGAACATTATAAGCATTCTTCGGCAAAGCCTTCGCATCGTCCGAAAATTTTTGAATGTTCACGACAGTTATTTCTGCCTTACCTTCACGATTCTGCGTATTTTTACCACTGGTGATAATATTTGTGAAGTCCTCTTTCGTCTGAATGGGATTTACTTTCAAACCGCGATGAGAAAATTCACGCTGCGCCTGATCCATCAGGTCAAGACGGTCAACTATGAAAAAGAATTGTGGTACTATACCCTTAGAAGAATAGTAATCTGTAAGATATTTTACATTGTAATAAGAAAGAGCTGTTTTCCCACTACCTTGTGTATGCCATATAATACCTTTAGTCATTCCTTCTTCAAGTTTCGCCTGAATGGCTTTAGTGGCAAACAGTTGTGGATAGCGCATAATGTGCTTTTGCAAGCCATTCGGATAATCCACATAAGCAATGCCGTACTTTAACAGGAAATGTAAACGATTAAATGAGAAAAGACTGTCGCAAATACGCTTTGTAGGAGTGTTAGCAAGACAATTTGTCTTGTATTCGCTGCTTCCCTTGTACTGTACCACGTTATTATCACGCAAAAGGATTTCCTCTTCCTCTGGAGTAACATGGTGGAAATGACGCTCAATAGGAAAGCTCGTTTGTCCTTCTTCACGGAAACAATTGTACTTCGTATTGCGCTTACCAATGGTGGCATAAAAGGCACCAATGGTAGGCGTAACTTCGTTGTTATCATATTCCATATCATTGCTGAACACCATAATCTGTGTAATGTTCAAGAAACGACGGTAAGCAGGATTTCTGAAGCGCTCCTTCATTCGGTCTGTTTCGGCAGTAATACCTTTATGATTATTTTCTTTCTTTACCTCAATGAAAGCGAGAGGTAGACCATTAACAAAAATAGTAATGTCGGGGCGGTAGTTTGCTGCATCTTTGTTGCCACAAGTCATCTCCGTAGTAACCTGAAATGTATTGTTTTTCAAGAAGTTTTTTGGAGTAGACAAATCTATAATCTTCTCAGATGTATTCAAGAATATTTCATTATAGAACTGGCGTCCCAAATCATCGTTAAGCAACGACTTCTGAATCTTCGTCAGCATTTTCTCTGCATCCCCTTCTTGTGCATTAGGATTAAGCCCATAGTATGCCTGTGAAAAATAATCCGTGAGAATATTCGTCAGAGGGTCGAACTCAGTTTTTGGAGCTTCTACATATTTATTTTTCAGGCCTTTCAGCGACACATACTTAAACCCCATTCCCATTAAGTGCATGAGAGTAGGAAATTTCACTCTACTATCCTCGCAGAAAGCTGATTTCTTTTCATTTTCCATAGCTGAACTTTTTATTTGTCCGCAATAAGGTCTTTTATACTTACTGAAAGAATATCGGCAATTTTGCTCAGTAATTCTAATGAAGGTTGCTTGCGATTACTGCAATACGCATTAATTGTACTAAAGCTCATACCTAAATCCTTTGCTAATTGTGTTTGCGAGATGTCTTTCTCAACAAGCACACACTTAATTCTATTCAGTTTCATAATTCGAACCAACATATCAGTACAAAGTTAGCGATAATATTTCACTAAATCGCTTATTTCTGTCACTATTTACACAAAGGCAGGCATTATAAAAGATTTCCTCATAATCATGATGGCGGTATATATTGTCAATTTCCTAGCAACTTTCTGGACTATTCAAATCAAACATGGATTGTCAGAATAAATGCCCTATCAATCGCTGGCAAATTTATTGATAATGCCTCAATCCCGTTTAACGAAAAAGCTGGATTTGAGGCATTATCCTAATGCTAAGTTTTTACAAAGGCGTTCACTTCGCCTTCGGCAACCGGATTTTCTTGTTCTTCTCCTCCCAGACTTCCACATAGTTGTTCAATGCTTCGGAGATAACGTCCTTCAAGAGGATGCCTTCCACGAGGGAAATGTACTTCACTTTGCGTAGTAAATCCGGATCCACGATGAAGGCGGCTCGGATTTCCTGGGG
>ERZ1026988.735-NODE-735-length-11174-cov-5.774260_pt1 | contig 11174 bp, 7 predicted proteins | sample MGYA00519291_ERZ1026988 | MGnify/ENA primary metagenome ERZ1026988 (study PRJEB26926, sample SAMN06164795) | human gut metagenome | biome: ENVO:00009003; feature: ENVO:2100002; material: ENVO:00002003 | host: Homo sapiens | place: USA | collected 2012 ... | reverse complement strand
CTCCTGCTGTTGACTGCCATAGTTGCCAAAGAAGTACGACTCCTCTGTACGATTGCCCTTTTTCTCCACCCCCGACGATTGGTTGTAAAATCGTTGGCGCTTCAGTGGCACCATCAGCGTGAGCAGGGCATCTATCAGCGTACTCTTACCCGAGGCGTTTGCTCCGGTCAATAGCGAGTTATTGCCATGCGTATTCATACGATACACTTTTTTGTCAAAAGTACCCCAGTTCCACACTTCTAGATAGTCAAGCTTAAAACCTGCCACTTCCGGACTGGTATTAAATAGATTCATCTGCTGCATCATAGTCCTTAAGTTTGTTTTTAAATTCTAATAAATCGTCCAATGTCACCTTATCCTTGATAATGCGATGTATCTTATAGCGCTTTTCACCCTCAATATGCTTTGCTTCCACCAGAAAACCAAAACCTACTACGCTGTCGATATAGCGATCAAGGTCTTTCTCAAACTTGGCTCTATTGAATGTGGTGGGAAGAAACAATTCTACATCTTCCTTTATTTCAGTAGCAGTTACATACTTGTCTGAAGCCTGCGACTCTGTTGGATTGCAGTCGAAGTCTTCGAGTATCTGCCTCAACACAATGAGTATCACCGACACCTCAAAACCATACAACCTTCTTGACACCATGTTCAATGTTTTATCATCGTCCAATTTCATTTGCTTGACAAAGGCAAAACCTTCATCTTTTTTCACGATGAGTTCCAAGCCCATTACGCTGATATAGTTCAATATTTCGCTTTGGTAGTCGAGTATCTCATTCCACACGACATCGTCTTTTTCTACGATACCTTTCAACAATTTCACTACAGCTCTGCTGTATGGTTGTATATTTGCTGCATTCATCTTGTTATTATAATTTCAGGAATTGATATGATTTTATTTTCTGCAAAAATAATATGTTGCTGGCGTTCTTCACTTACCACCATCTTATACTCCTTCAGCACGCCAATGTATCCAAACACTTCCGACAGACCTTTCTCCACGCCTTCGTTCCGCTCTATCACCTCTGCCAGGGTCGTCTGCTGTCTGTCGTTCAACACCTCGTTGATGCGGTCTCTCAGCACCTTTCGGTCGATGTGATACGGATTGTAGAGTTTACCAATACTCTCCAAATCAGCCAGACTCAGTCCGGCTATGTCAGGCTTATCCTTATACACAGTTTCTTTTACAGGTGTGAGGGTAAGAGGGCGCTCCAGCGGCAGATTGATGTCAATGGTTTCGTATTCAAGCGAAGCATCTGGCTTTTCTTTCCGTCTGCTGGCTTCGATGAGTAGTTTCTTTATATCGTTGATTACTTGCTTTGTCGCCTCAGCATTCATATGTCCGTTCTGGCGAATGATTCGACTCAGTTTCTCGCTCATGCGGTCGTTGGTTTTCGCAACCTTCTCACCAGCGTCAAACAGATGCTTCTTCATTTCCCTAAGAAACATGTCATGTGCATCAATGCCTCTATTCTCAAGCGTTTCGTAGAGTGTACCAGTCAGTTCGTCCCATTCTTTCTGCAAATTAGCCGAGAGTAAAAACTCCCAAAATGCATAGAAGCTCTTGCCTTGTTGCGATTGTTTTAGTTCGCCATACGCATCAAAGATGTAGTTCAACAATGCTTTCTTCTCTGCATTGTCTGTCTGACGTTCGTATATCTCTTTGATAATCTCCTTGAAGTTATCATCTACCTCTTTAAAGTCGCTCAACAATTCCTTCGCCAGTTTGTTTAGGCTCTTGTATCGTGGTTCTATTTGGTAGTCCTCGTAAACCTCAACCTCTTCACCCATCTCCAAACGCTGAATCTGATGCTCTATCTCCATTTTTTGGTTTCGAAGCAGTTCCAGTCGCTTCTCGCGGTCCTCGTTCGAGTATTCCACCAATTCCTTCAGTTGGGAAAACAGTGTCTTGAACTTTGATTCAGTACCGATGTAATCTTCTTTTTTCAAGCTCACCACCCAATCTATCAATTTGCTTGTGTGCAACGAAATCTCATATATCACCTCTCCATCTTCATTCTGATAGTTGGTCAAAAATCCTTTATCTGTCCAGTCTTTGATGAGTCGTTTCGCTTTCTGTTCGTTCGACTCCACTAGTCTCGTCATTTCAAGATTATCCTCCACCAACATATTTTCCTGCTCATCCAGTCGGTTCTCCAATAACATGTACAAGCGTTCCTGTATGGTAGCCGTCTGTTCCTCAAACGCCTCAATGACAAAAGACAAGAAGAAATCCACACTTCTTGATTTTATGAGTCGTACGCTTGGTGACTCTCGTAATATTTGTGTTATTTCTTCTACTTGCATAAATGTTATTCGAAATTATTTTGTTTAAAATCCATCAGTGTCTTAAATATTACATTCAAACACTTTTAAGGTGTTATTTATCTTTACACACAAAACACCACCATTGAATCATTGAAGTTCTATAATTCATTTTCCCCAATCCTTGCGATCAGTTCAGCATTCAGTTTCTCATCTCGTCCCAACAATTGCCGTACAAGCTGATAAATCGTAGTGCAAGGATTTTGATTTGCATAACGTGAATCTGCATATTCTAAATGCTTCGCTTCCGCATACCGCAAGGCGGACTCCATTGAGCCGTAAGTAGTCATTATCTTATAATTGTTAGGATCTTTCTTGGCGTATCTGTACTTTTTCTTCGATTTATATTTCGGAGAAGCATTTACAGCTGTTGAAATCTTCTCTTCATAATCCTTTCGAGACACTCCTGTTATTACATTCTGAAAATGATATAGATACCACAATTCGAATGCTTCATTACTCCAGGCTACCTCAATGCTATTTTTTTGTCCCATCGCAATGGCTTCGTTGAAATCCTTTGCAGGAAATTCATCCCTATCGAAAACAGCCCAAACACGGTCATAGTTATTCTTATTTTTAAGATCAATGGCCTTCTCCACAACATCTTTTGTTCCACGCCCAAGCCCTTTAACCTCGATGTCATATACAATTACCCCCTGTTGCTTTTCGGCAAAAGCTTCAAAGTAATTAGGTTCAGTCTTTGTCCCTTCGCACACAATTAACACAGAGCAACGTATGACTTTCTGTTCTCTCTTTTGCGATTGCCTCCTAAATTTTGAAGAAGCATTATCTATCTTTATTCTCTTTGCTGCCATAGCCTTACATTATTAATCATTCAATATATAAGGAATGGCACCATAACGACCGGCGATATAGTTTTTCTCATAATTTGCATCATTACGAGGTTTGGTCCCGTCTGGGAGTACGATATCAATCAGACTATACAAATCCGTCTGCTCTTTAGAATCTTTCTCCGTGAACCATATCTGGTCTCGTCTTAAAATTTTCTGAGAAAGTAAGTGCGTATCGTGGGTAGTGAATATCAATTGGGCATTCTTTGGATTTGTTTCCGGATTATTGAATAATTCAATAATATACTGAGAAATCAGAGGGTGCATTTTTGCATCCAGCTCATCGATGACAAGCACGCTCCCAGAATAAAGCGTTTCGAATATCGGTCCCGAAAGATCAAATAACTTATTTGTACCGGAAGATTCCCTATCTTCAAACGAGAAGTTAATTGTACCTACTATATTACCTTTATCTGAATATACGTTATGTATAGAATCCAACTCAATACTCTTCTTGCCTTGCGTTTCTCTTTGGAAGAGTGCTCGTAATTCCATAGGCAAGTCCTGAGGAATATTGGGTTCTTCCTCATGAGTAAGAATGTTGTTAAATCCAAGTCTCAATTTCTGGAAGAAGTTGAGAGCATCAACACTCAAAGATTCTTTTTTGTGAAAAAATAATTTTGAATATGCTCTATATTGTTGATTATTCAATCCAGAAATCACATTAAAGTCCGATTGAAACCAAGAAATAACCTGACGAGATATTTCACCGCCTAACTGTTGGCATAATGACAGGAACAAACGGTTGTCATTGGTCTTTTCTTCATATCCGACTCCTTCCGGGAAATTATTCTCATCTACACAAATCCCATCTTCGTTTCTTACGAACATCATCTGCTCTTTAGAACGAGGTGTTGTTTTCCGGAATAACCATTCTTCAACGATACGCTCCAGATTATACCTGAATCCATATCTGTAACAATACTCTCCTTTCAAAAATATAATCTCAAACATAGAGGGATGGTGATTGTCCTTCAAAAGAAGAAATGGGTCATATTCCAATTGCTCATTGTCATTTAACTTCACCGACAACAACACGCAACTCGCCATTGCGTGCATCGCACTGACAAGATTGGATTTCCCACTTGAATTGGCACCATACAGCGCAAGCGAACGAAGCAGAGTATATTTATTGCAGTCAAACAAGTTCGTTTCAGTACATTCTTTCAAAGCTTTATCGGCCTCCAATACTAAGGTCTTTTTCCTATAAAACGACCTGTAATTCTCAACTGTAAATTCAAGTAACATATATCTGACTTTTAAGTGTTTCAATTATTTTTCATAACTGTTTTCGAGTACAAAGGTACAAAATTCAATTCATATAATGCATATTTTTGAGATATTTTCTCAAAAATATGCATACAGCATCTATTACATTTGCTGATTCAAAAAATAACATGCTGAAAATCAGCAGATAATCGTTATCTATACACATAATCATATCCGCATGATTGTGTGCAAAATTATGTAGAAATGAAATATTGTTGAAATTTCTTTTATGCTGACTAAAGGTACTGAACCATTTCATGCATTTGTGTCGCATACAAGACAGTTATTCTGTTATCATCCTCAGCATAGTAAGCAATACAGTGTTCTATTCCATTCAACATATTTTCAAATGCCAAACAAGGGTTCAACCCTCCACTGACTAATGTGTTACCCAAGGCCTTCATTTTTTTGCTCCGAGTAGTAATAGGTTCTGTTTTCAAGCATCCAAGAACTTTTTCTGGACTATCCAAATAACAATAATACAACCAAATCTCAAAACAAGGATTGCTCACGACCCATCTACCTTGTACATCGGTTTGATTACCTTTAAATATTTTCTCCAACTGATCATAGAATTCATCTACATCCGAAAGGAGAAATACTTTGTCCATAGTATCCAGTTGGAAAAAGCTGCGATTCTATTTTTATTTCTCCTGTCAACTGTATTTATTCCCACTTCTCTTGCATCTGATATGGCTGTAATCCTTGTCCTTTTTCAGACATAAATACAACTCTTAAAGAGTTAAGCTCACGCTGTTTAATCAATTCCAGAAGAAAATCCTTTCCCCCCAGAGAGTACGAATATAAGACTGGTGGAAAGAATCCCTTCAGGCTTTTGGTAAGCAGAAGACACTCCTGATGTTTCATATACCTGACAATTCTCCTTATTTTGGGTTATAGACTGATGTACAAGCTATTTAGGAGTTAATCTTGAGTATTTTTTTTGAATATGTAAATTTAGATAAATCCATAACAATATTAACATTTTACATATTCAATTCACCAATAAAAGGAATAGCGCCATAACGCCCCTCCATATATCCGTTCTCAATATTAATTGTGTTGTGAATCTTAAAATCGTTTAATGAATACATATGACTCCCACCATCCTTCTTTTCAACCATCCAAGCTTCATCGGTGCGCAAAAAATCCTGATTTAGCAAACAGGTCTGATGCGTTGTAAAAATAAGTTGTCCATTGGTGTCCTGTGAGGAAAAATAACGGACAAGTTCCCTGACCAAATGTGAATGTATGCTATGATCGAGTTCATCTATGATTACCGTCTTGGCGGATTTCATTGCATCATATAATGCCGGAACAAGCGACAGTAATCTAACCGTACCGTCAGACTGTGCCTGGATATCCATATCCTTTGAAAATCCGTTTTTACCAAATTGCTGGAATAGCATTTGACTTATCTTCTGCACTCCATCTTCTACACTAATAGATCTTGTATTTCTGAAATCAACGACCTCCGACAACACTCCGGAACGCATTTCTTTAAGTTTGTCCATAGGTAGATTACTGATGTCATGGGTACTCATCCAATCTTCAAAATTTTCTGTTTCGACATTAACTCTGTTAATACCAAGACCAAGTACCTTAAATATATCCGAAGCAAATTGATTGATTTCTTTGTTGCTCTTGAATATTCCAATCAGTGCAGGATTGAAAGAATGCAAGCCAATTATTGTAAGTTCGTCCTCAAACCATTTTTGTGCAATACTAATATTTTCATCCGTCAATACCGGCATATCATTGTTTATAGTCAAAAGACTGGAAAATGGATTTTTTTCTATCCATCCCAAAACCATATTGCCTACTTCCTCTGAAGGCGTAACTGCATATTCGATTTTGCCCTCTTTGCGAGTGAAAACATTATGGTTTTCTTCCGAACCCAAACCGGAAATCTGTAGTATTTCGGAAACAATCCCAGTATTCATAATTTCCACAGAGTATATATATGGAATTCCTGTTTTTGTCTCAAACTCTATTGTCAGTTCCATAGGTTCTGTTCCTGTATTTTCTTTTAACGCAAAGATGTACTTACCAAAGGTATCCTTGTCGAGAAAACTTTTGTTCAAAGCTATTGCTTTCAAGAAATTGATACCCTTTAACAAATTGGATTTTCCAGCGCCATTGGCTCCATATATAGCAGCCATTTTCAATACAGGCAGTTTCTCATTAAGCATAGTAATATGGTTAGACAAGGTTGTCCTTTTCATATTAGGAAACATATCAAACTGAACCTCATCATTGAATGACAGAAAATTCTTCAATATAACACGCAGTATCATAAAATAGTATTTAATAAAATAATCAAACAGTAATATCAATGAGACATTAACCTATCTCAATGCAAAGATAATTAAAACAACCAGAAATGTGAAAATTTCACGTGAAAATTTCACGCATTAAAAATAAAGAAAGGCATCAAGATAAATAATATTGCTGGCGAAAAGAGAAAATACAAGATTCTATTAACCAATATCAGTCATTATGAAGTTGTATAATGTTTGGTTTAGAACCTTTTTAAATATACAAGATACTAGACTAAACCTATAATTTCTTTTCTCTAATAAACGGCACTCTATGCATCTTGAATCTGGGTTAGAATTAATACTACTAGGTATCAGATTATGATAACTATGCAGAGAATTCTTCCTTTTTCTTTTGGTTAGCATACGATTTTGAGAATTACTTAGTTCCAAAAATTATGTTTTCTTTTTTTAGTGTTATTTTTGTATAAATTTTGTCCCCAGTTTGTCCCTCTTCATATAAATAATAGGGAAAAGCATACTAAATATCAATATATTACAAATCAATTTATATTTTCTGCATCGGGATTTATCATAGAAGGTGATTTTGCTTATTTCAAAAGAATCATTGATGATATGCAAATAAATAACCTTCCTGTTCCTCTTAAAATAGAATCACTACAAAGCTCCATCAAAGATGTGTATGCAAAAGATATTGAGGATTGGACAGACGATAACCTTAGTGGCAAAAAACTAGCAGAGTATGAAGATATTAAGAAATGTGCTGATGCGTTTGCCAAGATTGTAGGAAATAATATTAATACGAAATAAGACGATTATCATGAAACATATATCAATCCGTGTGCCTTGGCACGATAATAAATGGAATGGAACTATTTGTCAATGTCCGAAAAATAATCCATTCTGCATGATGCTTCACAATATATCTGAAAGAAAAGATGAGAACAAAGAAGAAACGTATGCAGGAAAGGATTGGAACTCTCTCAAACAAGATCAATTACCTGCTTGTGTTGGCGAGAATGGTGGCTTTATGAATGAGAAGCCATATAAAAGAATCTTCAAACATGTTTATGCTTTTGGAGAGACTCCACATGCAAAGCTCTTACCTACAACAATAGAACTTAAACCATATAGCTTTTTTGGAATACCTTTCCGATATCTTTCTCGTGATTATCAGGAAGAACTGAATCATAAATATCCGAATCTGTCTGATGATGAAACTGCACCGTTTCCTACATCTTGGGTATATGGAAAAGAGAGGCAGTTTGAAATATTAAATCACTTTAGATTAAATATAGAGGCCGGTACTTCACTCGGAGTTTTTTATTGCAAAAGTGGTAATCCAATTGATGAAGATGCAAAATTAATTGTTGGTATAGGTGAAATCACCAAAGTTTTACCGGTACAAACATATGACACAACAACTGATTATACATATCCTTTTTGGGATTTGATCTTTGAGCATGGCATAAGAACTGATTTGAAGAAGTCAAAAGGATTTCTTTTGCCATACCATGAATATATGTCACTTGATGAAGACTATGTAAAAGCCCAAACAGGTAAATCGAAACAAGAAGTAATTGATGAAATAAAAATTACTATCCCAAAGTTAGGTAATAGCCAGATTATCTTTAATGAATTATCCTACGGTTGTGATTATGTTAGCAATCACAGTATGCTGATTATTCTTAATGTTGCCAGAAAGTGCTTGGAATCGGTTATTAAACATGGGCTGGTTGGAGGAAACTGGAAACAACAAATTTTGTGGATAGATTCCCAAATTGCAAAGGTGAAGGATATGATAGGTCCGTTCCCTGCTTTCGCCGAGGCTCTATCAGCAATAGGAGTAAATTATGCATTTATAATTGAACAGGATTTACGAAATAATGGATATTGTGGGGTTAAAGATAATCCATGGGAAGCCTTTGATAAATTGATGAAAGGTGAATTGTCTCTTCCTGATTCCGTATATAAAAGTGAACTTACTCATTATCGTATTCTTTGGAAAAATACTCTAAGTAACCAAAGACAAGTGTTGGAACTGCTATCACGTTTTGAAATAAATTCGGAAGTAATAAAATGGTGGTTTGATTGTCCTGATTGCTACGATGAATTATTAAATAATCCATATATTATCAGCGAGGAGAGTCTTATTGAAAATTATCTTCCGGTTACAACCGAAATGATTGATCTTGGCGTAATGGCTGACCCTAAGATTCAAGGGAAATGGACTCCAAAAGCTCCTTCACTAGTGGAATCTGTAATTGATAATAGAAGGATCCGCTCATTTATCATTTCAAAACTTGTGGCAAGTCTCTGTGATGGTGATACATTAATTTCTGCAAACGAGATTGAGTTATATATAAAAGATTGTTTGGCTGCGGACAATCATCAACTGCCATATAATTATTTAATGTCAAACAAAGAGTTCATTGAAGAAAAAACTGTATACCTTAATACTGATGACAGGTGTGCATTGCAGTTGAAGGAATATAAAGAAATTGATGATTATTTGCGTAAGATATTCAAAGGTCGTGCTTCAAAGGACGTCAAATCACCAGTAAAAGAAGACTGGAATACGATCGTTAAAGCATCTATTGATGATTACAATGAAGCAAATGAGCGATGCCGTAATGCTGTGGCTGACCAGGTAAAGGCATTGGAAATGTTCTGCAGTAAGCGCCTTTCTGTGCTGGCAGGTCCAGCTGGAACAGGCAAAACTACAGTTGTCAGAGCTTTCTTAAAATCGCCACAAATAAAAGCAGAAGGTACGCTCCTTTTGGCTCCTACAGGGAAAGCACGAGTTCGCTTAGGCAACATGTCAGCAGGTATTCAAGCCCTAACTATTGCGCAATTTCTGACGCGTCAGGGTTTCTTTGACTGGGCTACAATGACACCTTATGTTCCTGAAGATGCAGAAAAACGTAAATATTGTGGAGCAAAAAATGTCATTATTGACGAGTGTTCCATGCTTACATGTAAGGACTTTTATGTCTTAAGGAAAGCATTGGATTTAAAGAACATTAATCGAATAATTTTAATTGGAGATCCATTTCAATTACCTCCTATTGGCCCTGGCAGACCATTTGCAGACTTATTTAACTACCTAAAGGATAATAAAGACGAATATTTAAGATCGGCAATAACAAAATTGCGATATGTTGTAAGAACTATTAATACAGAAGACTCTGACATATTGACTTTAGCATCATGGTTTTCTGGAGAAAAACCTGCAAAGAATTCCGATCTCATTTTTGAGCAAGTTGCCAAAGGAAATCTTAATAATGACTTGGCTGTTTATACTTGGAATGATGAAAACGACCTTAAAGACTGTTTGAAAGAGGCCATTGAAAAAGAGTTGCCAGAAGAGGAAGGTAAATCTTTATCCGATAAGATTCGTAAATCTATAGGACTTGACGATGTAAATAAAGCCTTAAATGATCCGTCAAAAGTTGAAAGATTTCAGGTTTTATCTCCGGTAAGAAATCCGGTATGGGGAACATTTCAGATTAATTCGTATTTCCAAGAGTGGGTTGGTATAAATAAAAATTTTTCAATAGAAATAGCTCCTATTACCATATCTGCTCTAGATAAGGTCATTCAATTAAAGAATGGACGCAAGAAATCTACGAGTAAAGAAGAATGTCAACTTTCAAATGGTCAAATAGGTTTTGTTAATTATGCAAATAAGAGGGAAAAGAAATCGACAGTCGTTTTTACCGGGTTACCCAACAAGAGATTTTCATATTATTCTTCTAAGTCGGATGAGGCTGATAATACAATAGACTTGGCTTATGCTATAACTATCCATAAGAGTCAAGGGAGCGATTTTGATACTGTGTTGGTTGTTCTTCCTAAAAGCGGACGTATACTTTCACGTGAACTAATCTATACAGCTTTAACACGAGCAAGAAAGAAATTAATTCTGTTGATACAAGATAATATATCGTGGTTAATCGAGTATACTAAACCTCAGATGTCAGTTTTAGCTAAGCGAAATACAAATCTTTTCTCTACATCTGTTCGTGAAGATATTTCAAACATTCCATATGTGGAAGGATTGATTCACACAACCTTAAAGCCAGGTTTAATCGTACGTAGCAAGTCTGAAGTAATTATTGCTAATATGCTATATGAACGAGGTATTGACTTTGAATATGAAAGAATGATAGAAGATAACGGCCGCCGATGTATTCCTGATTTTACTTTTGAAGATGCATCTGGAGATACCATTCTTTGGGAACATTTAGGAATGTTAGATAATCCCGCCTATAAGGAATCATGGGAAAAGAAACGAGATTTTTATAAATCAATCGGTTACATCGAAGGAGTAAATTTATTTACTACAGTTGACCATGAGAACGGAAGTATTGATTCTACAGAAATTGCTGCAATAGTAGATAAATTAGAAGCTGTCTCTTATACACATCTGACGCTGCCGACGATA
>ERZ1026988.713-NODE-713-length-11428-cov-8.182977_pt1 | contig 11428 bp, 11 predicted proteins | sample MGYA00519291_ERZ1026988 | MGnify/ENA primary metagenome ERZ1026988 (study PRJEB26926, sample SAMN06164795) | human gut metagenome | biome: ENVO:00009003; feature: ENVO:2100002; material: ENVO:00002003 | host: Homo sapiens | place: USA | collected 2012 ... | reverse complement strand
TTGAATGCAGAGAAATCAAAGCGAAGCAATTTCTTCCTCTGTCAGATGGGTGTATTTCGCAATGACCTCTGCTGGCAACCCGTCTGCTTTCATCTGTCGGGCGGTATTCAACAGGGCTTTCTTTTCACCTTCCGCTCTTCCTTCCGCTCTTCCTTCTGCCAGACCTTTCTCTCTTCCTTCCGCCAGACCTTTCTCTCTTCCTTCTGTCAAGCCTTTCTTTAACGCATCACTGATGATTGTGTTTTCTACCCTTACGGCATCCCAGAAAGCATCGTAGCCCAACAGTTGCGCATCGCTGAAAGCCGATTCCTTAATCAGCTCCACCGCCTTGTTTATCTCCGGTACCTCCAGCAAATCTTCCGATACCTTCCGGGTATTCTCATTGATTTCCGTGAGATAGCGCAGCCACAACACGTGCATCTTCTTTTCGCTGAATGTTTTCGGAGTAAACTTGGGAAGCTCCACAAAGATGAAGCGCAACCCGTCAATCACTTTGTCCGAATGCTCCATGTGGACCAGTCGGTAATCATGATAATACTCCGGCACATCGGGCATGAACACATCGTTCACCAGACTGAGTGAATACACCGGCTGCAACAGTTCATACTTATAACCTGCACCCAGCTGGCGCACGTACGCTTTCGATGCATTAAACAACACGCGCTGCATGAAAGCCGGCGACCAAAGCATCTGCATTTCCACGATGAACACGCGTCCTTTTGCATCCCTGCACCGTACATCCACAATACTATTCTTCTTCAGTGGCGTTTCCGGCACCAGTTCAGCCGGCAGATACTCCACCTCCTTGATTTCTTCGCCCTCTTCAAGAGGAAGCAGGGCATTCAGCAAATTCATCACCAAGTCGGGATGTTCGCCAAACACTTTCTTGAAAGTCAAATCCGCTTTCGGGTCAAGATATATCATGATACATTCTTTTTGAATCGTGAAACAACAAAATCTTTGTTACAAATTGGAGAGCCATTTTTTTCCGGCCTTCGTGTTCATCCAGAGCAGGAAGCCTATGCAGAGCACAAGTACTACTGAAAATAAAAACATCAAAGCGTCCATATGGTTATGATTCAATCGCTATCCATTATTGAATGCAGAGAAATCAAAGCGAAGCAATTTCTTCCTCTGTCAGATGGGTGTATCTCGCAATGACCTCTGCTGGCAACCCGTCTGCTTTCATCTGCCGGGCGGTATTCAACAGGGCTTTCTTTTCACCTTCCGCCAGTCCTTTTTCCAAGCCTTTCTCCATACCTTTTTCCAGCCCTTCCGCCAATCCTTCCTTTCTCCCTTCCTCATGCCCTTCCAATTTGGTGGTGCTCAGCAGGTCGTTCTGAATCATGATGGCACTGAGATGCTCGTCGTAGGCACGGCGTTCCGCATCCGTCATGTTGTAATATTTCAGCTTCTCACGTGCCTCCTGCAGTCCGGGAGCCGAAGCATCCGGCTTGATGACACCCGTTTTCAGATAACTAATCCATTCCTCCAGCGGAGTTCTTGCCACGCTGTTAAACTCGTTCACCCGGATGATGAAATACTCCGGAAAGATTTCCTTGGGCAGCTTCTGCACGATGGCATCCTTCTGCCTCATGGTGATGGTCAGCTCGTCGTGGGTGTGTACCCCAATGAAGCGGTTCTGTCCGTGGTAGAGATAGTCGTTTCCTTTCCCCAAATCGAAATACACGATGCTGATGGAATACACCTTCTTCACCTCCTTGTAGCTGTCTCCCAAACTGATGTGTTCGGTGATGGTCTTTGCTGCCCCGTACAGTATGCGTTCCAGATAATGGATTTCCCTCGTGTTCTGCACCTCCACGATGATGATTTCCCCCTTGCTGTTCTTCGCCTTGATGTCGACGCGGTTGAACTTGTCCGTTTCCGTGAGCTGGTTTCCCTCGCTCTCCAGAATCTCCACTATCTTGGTCTGGTCGCCCAGCAATACGGTCATCAACCCTTCGAGCACTCCGAAGTTCGCCTTGTCTCTGAGCATTCGCTTGATAGCCCAGTCAAACCGGATGTATGTATCTTTCTGCATTGTCGTTAAGTTTTTGGTGGTGAGGGTAAAATGCGGTTATAAATCGGAGAGCCACTTTTTTCCGGCCTTCGTGTTCATCCAGAGCAGGAAGCCTATACAGAGTACAAGTACTACTGAAAATAAAAATATCAATGCGTCCATATGGTTATGATTTTATTATTTTATGTCCGATTAAGGCAAGGGCACAAGTAACTAAGATTCCTATTAATGTCAATATGGTATACTCTGTTGTTTTTTGCTCGGATACCACCGACACAATACTTCCCACCACTAAAGCGGTGAAAGCGATTTTAGCCAAATCATAGAAAAACTTTCCAAGTGTTTCCTTGCTTAGTTTTTCTTTTTCCCTGGCTTCTTTCCGGTTGCTATGTTGGTCTGAAAAGCTACTCATACGTTTTGCATTCTTGTAACAAACAAAGGTAGCGAAAGGCGAGAGCAGCACCGAGCCAAAAGCTTGCTTTTGAGTGAAGGTATTGCCGAGCCGCCTCCTATCTTCGTGAAACAAAGGTAGCGAAAATATTTCAGAAAGTGAGGTTGTTGTAGGAGAAATTATTTGATGAACTTTTTCACCCCGTACCACAGATAAGTGGTGAGAAAACAGGCAGAAGAAATAAGATTTATTTTTTCAATATGGCGAAGAATGTGCCACTGCGCTTTAGCCATATTGATTTTATTAGAAGAGCGAGACTTATAGCTTTCCCGATATAGCCCGTGTACCAAATTCGTATTATAAGCCGTTATTCCTTTTTTTAGGATAGCGAGCCAAAAGATGTAATCCTCTTTAGGCTCGTTTGTAATAAACCGTGTACCTCCGATTATTTCGCGCTTGAGAAGAGCCATAAGACACGGAATCTCACACGTTTTCAGATTGTCACGGTAGTTTGAGAACTGTTTCGTTCGGATGATGCGATTATTCCTTTCTCCCTCGAACGACATTTTTTCATAGTTGGAATATACAAAATCATATCCATGCAGCGTGATAAATTTCATTTGTTCCTCCAGCTTTTCAGGAAACCAGCAATCATCGCTGTCGAGAAAGCAGATATAATCTCCCCTTGCGTGGTCTAAGCCGATATTTCTTGGCAGAGCAGGAGAGCCAGATGGCTTTTCCGTTTTGAAATACTTTATCCGTGCATCCTGTTTACAATATTGCTGAATGATGACATCTGAGCCATCAGTAGAACAGTCATCAATGATAAGCATTTCCCAGTGCGGATAGGTCTGTGATATAACCGACTGAATCGTTTCTTGAATAGTGGATTTGCTGTTGTAGCAAGGGGTAATGATTGAGACAAGAGTTTGATGAGTCGTCAACATATCATTTGGGTTGTTTTTAAATTATTGTATATACTTTTTCGCATCTTTAAAGAAGCTGATAGTAATCAGTACCGATAAAATCACTACAGGAAAAGCTGCAATAATAGTTACTGATTGTAGACTATATAATGAATTTTCAGCGAAGAGTAGTCCGATGGGGAATAGTATTAGCATGATGCTCCAAAAAGTACGAACCCTTCTGTCTGGTTCTTTATCAGCAGGCAAATGTTTGTAAGAATACGAGGAAGCTACATAAGTGATGCCGTCTAAAGTTGTGCTGTAGAAAGCAATCATGGTAATTACTAAAAGTATAATAGCTATCCATGGTAAAGGTAGGGTATCAAAAATGTGTAGGATAGCCGTGTACATACCTTCATTACTTATTATCCCTACAACGTCTAGCCCATGTTTCATTTGTTGAGCCAAGCCATAATTTCCTAAAATAATAAAAGACATAAAAGTTCCGGCTAATCCCCATCCATAGGTACCCCAAACCATATTTTTAATGGTACGTCCTTTACTGATAAGTGCAATGAAGAACGGAGTAGCACAACACCATGCAATCCAATAAGCCCAGTAATAAATAGTCCAGTTTTGAGGAAAGCTGTTCTCTCTCAAAGGATCCATATAGGTAGCTAGTCCGATAAAATTCTGTATCATATTGCCAATAGATTGGAAGCCGGTTTCTAATATATAAACCGTTTCACCTCCTAAAAATAGGAAATAAAATAGGATAGCAAAGAATAGGTAAGAACAATAAGAAGCCAATTTAGAGATACCTTCTACTCCAAACCATACAGCAAAGGTATAAACCACACAGATTAATAACAGGATTACAATGGTTAGACCTGTTCCATCTGGTAGTCCAGTTAAAGTTGAAATACCTTTAGACAACAGTGGGGTAGCTAAAGAAAATGTTGTAGCAGTAGCACAGACAATAGAAAATATAGCAGTGATATCAATGGTTTTACCTAATAGCCCATCGACTTTTTTACCGAATAATGGACGGCATGCTTCTGAAAAACGTTGTCTGTCCCGTTGGCGCACATGCATCATAAAGCCAAAGGCTATTGCTAAAATAACATAGAAGCACCAAGCTATTGGTCCCCAATGAAATAGTGTATAAGTTGGGGCCCACATCTGTATGCCTCCCATGTTTGTTACATGACTTTCACCGCCATACAGAGCCCATTCACAAAGTGAATAAAACAAAATATCAGCAGCCATGGTAGAAGTAAAAATCATAGTTCCCCATGCAAAGTTACCATATGCTGGTTTATCTACATTGCCAAGCTTTATATGTCCGTATTTTGAAGAGGCTACATAAATGGTTGTAATCAATACTCCCACTCCAAAAACAGCATAATATAAACCACCGGTGTTTCCAAGAAATCCACGAACTGTATCAACAAAAGTCTTAGACTGTTCTGGTAGTTGCATGAATATAAGCATCATGGCTAATACAATGCAAAAAGGGACTAATGTCGTTACCCAATCGACCTTACTCTCAAGGTTTTTAAAATCAATCATTGTTTAGTGTTTTTAAATTTTTGATAGCTCTATTAAATCGATCTTTTCCATATGTGCCAAAATCATCACCATTGGCTTCTTTTATAACAGTCCATTGAGCCCAAAGGTAATCCCATAAAATTTGATAACATTTTATTTTTTCGAACGTGTGAGGTGGGATTTCCCCTTGATAATACTCTTTCATCAAGAAGTCTTGGTTCTCTTGTGAGAAATCACTTTCCAGGAAGAGTGCTGCAAAATCGGCCATGGGGTCATTGATGCCAGAATATTCCCAGTCAATCAAGTAGATAGTTCCGTCTTCTGCTTTGATGAAGTTTTCGGGAACAGCATCGTTATGGCAGGGGCGAAGTTCTACGCCCAACTTGTTTAAGCGTTCCTCCAAATTCATGACTTTGGGGCGTATCTTTTCCCACCCCTTATACATTACAGCATTCGACTGCTTGAGCAGTTTGTCATATTTTTCTATTTCTTGAAAAATGTTGAATTCGTTTTTCAGGCGGATGTGAGAGTTATGCACTTTCCTGTAAATTTCAGCCACTTTTCTCATGTTGCCATGACGTTGGATGGTGGCCATGTTCAGGGTTTCGGCATTTGTTACAAAATCGGCCAACTTAATGCCTGTTTTCGGATTGAAGTAGCGTATTTGTGGGTTGACTCCCATCTTGCATCCTTCCAGTGCATTATATTCTTCATTGGTTCTGTCTACCATGCCTTCCGAACCGTTTCCGGGGACACGTAATACATATTCTTTGCCATGGAGGATAATCTTGAAGTTTTTATTACTCATGCCGCCGATTTGAATGATTTCAGCAGAACTGATATCTTCATTCGGGAAGATGGTGGAAAGATGGTGCATCAGATTGTCTCGGTCGAAAGGATTCTCCTGTCGGCAGAGCTTACGGTAAACTTTATATTTCAGCCGTTTGAAATCCTCTTGCGTATCTACATCTCCCCAAATCAAGTTCTTGAACCGTATCACGGGACGCTCCAGAGCTTCCGTAACATCCATCAACAGATACTCATAGTTCATATAAGGATTCGTGCAGTGCTCATAGGCTTCCAGCATTCTGCGGAAAACAGACAGCGAAAGCTTCAAGGCACCAATCAGTTCCCCTTCGATGTTACAAACGCGATGACGATCTTTGGTTATTTTTGTGATAAATCCATGTTTAGTTTCCACGTAACATTCGTCTCCGCTGCCGGTTTCTTCGGTCATAGACAAGCAGGTTCCGTATGCTGTCTGGGTAAGCTGTTCTACTAAGGTTCGTTCGTAAAATGTATCACCTTCCAGTAGGAGGAAATCTTCTTTTACATAATCTTTGACTAGCGCAAGTGAACCCATGGATGAGGTAAATTCGTAGTCTTTATTGTATACAATTTGTACGTCATTGTCACGATAGTATTCAAAGAGTTCGGCTCTATAGCCTGTTACCAAGATAATATGGTTATACTGCAACTCTCGTAAGATGCTTAAAGCTCTGTCAATTAAGCATGCTGGGTCGTCAGCAAAAGGCATCAGAGGGTAGGGAATCTCCGCGTCACGTTCTTTTCTTGCAGTTAAAATTACAGCAGTTTTCATTCTTTGCCCATCAGTTTATTTTGTTCAATATCAAAGGTATACACCTTTCCGTTTTTTTCACAGAAAAAGTCAAACAGATTGGCAGTCATTCCTTTTTTTCTCACTTTGATATGCGTGATATCTCCTTCTGTGCAGTTCAATAGCTGGCTGATATGCTGAAGTATTTTACATCCTGAGTGATTGACATATGTAGGGTCAAACAATCGTAATTCTTCCAGTGAGTCAAATTCTTCTATTTCATGCGGCTGATAGCGGTGTATCTTGAGTTTAGGAAGCACATCGATGTAACGAATGTAGACATCTTCCCAGTATCCATTTCTGGTTTCTTCTTTTGCATATTCAATCAGCATGATTTCTCGGAACTTTTCCGAAAACTCTTGGTGGAAGAACACATGACCTACCATGTACCAGGCATTCGCCCCTCCAATGTTAACATGGGTAATTTGGTCATTTTTGTCTGTAGTAAGGCAATATTCTCCGGTCTGCCCTTCAGCATAGAGGGCTGAATAATACCCATGTTTGCTCCTGTTGAGAAATACATTGTCTGGGAAGTAATTGTCGGAAGAGCAAATAAAAGTATCTTTTAGCTTGTCCAACACCCGGATGATAGATGACGTATTGTTATAGCGGTCATAATCTTCGTTGATAACAAGCGAAACACCATACTTGGCTGTCAGGTACTGAAACTGTTCCGCTTTATAGCCCGCTACGATGGTGATGTCTTCAATGCCGGCTTCTTGCAGTTGTTGAATCTGGCGTTCTATCAAGATTTCACCTTTCACTTTCAACAAGCCTTTGGGCTTTTCGTATGAGAGGGGGGCAAAACGGGAAGAAGTTCCCGCTGCCATAATAATTGCATTCATTTTTTTTTCTTTTAGATTAAAAGGCAAATGAAGTAGAGAAGTTAACAAATGATTTTTCGCGAATCGGATTGATGATATAGGCTACATTCAGAGGCAAAGACCAGCCTCTTTTGAATGCCAGGCTATACGTATATTTCAGTTCCAAATTGCAAACACCGAAATGGTGTTCGTAATTGTTGTAGCAACTTTCATTGCAAGCTGCACCTATAGATAAAGACAGACGGTTATTTTCTAAAAAATCATAATATGTACCAGTTTCTATGTATGTGGAGTAAGCTTGATTTCCTTCTGCATTCTTATCGGCCCCATAGAAAAAGTTTGATAGAGTAACATACACCGGAATTTTTTCGGGAGTAATGGTAATCACTCCTTCTAGCCAGTGGCCGGTAGTTCCTTTTTGGGCATTGAAATAATTGTCGTCTGCAGAGTTGACAGTAGGATAATAATAGTCATTGAGACCTATGGTCAGCCATTTCCATGTATAGCTGAGTCCCATATCCACTTCTGCATACTTACCGTTAAACGCATATCCGCCCATAACATAAAGATAGAATCCTTTATATTGATAGTTCACTTGGGGAAAAACAACAGGAGCAGCATCTTCTGTCATCATCTCCATTCCTCTCCACACGTATTTTGTCTGTAGGTCAATACCTAGATGGAAATTGGATTTTTTCAGTTTGACACCAAACCCGTTGGTGGGTTCAGTCTCTTGTGCGTGAAGGGTGATGCAGAACAGGGTGAGTGTTAAAGCAAAAATGATCTTTTTCATGCAGTATGTGTCTTGTTATTCTTCATATCCTTTTTTCCACCATGCTTCCATGGGATGAGGGATTCTTTTGTCTTCAGGAGGAAGTTGCATATAGTCACCATATACATCTTTTAAATAGCTGTCATATTGTTGGGGACCCGGATATTTTTTGCCTTCAAATTCAACTTCTGTCAGTTTTTCGAACATGTCTTTATTCCAATAGAAATGTTTGGAAATCAAAGGTAGATATCCAATGTATGGAGTATTTTTATTTTTTGATAGTGTTGATAATTTATGAATCATCTTCAAGAAACATTTGTATCCAATCAACCGGGCTATTATCCAGCAAGGATAAAACAGTTTGCTGTGTTTTTCCGGGAATTTAGGCTGTACAGCAAATACTCTCATCATGAGGGCAAACAGGATAAGCGAATGAATCATTGACTTAAATTTCGGAATATTGTCATAGGGAAATATATCAACCCATACTCCCATATTGTTTGAGCCGATGGTTACTGTTTCATTGAGAATAGTATGTGTATCTACTACTTTTGCAAATTCATAGATATAATCCGAATCAAGCTCGTGGCATAGCAACTTATATCTTGATTGTTCCTTTGACAAGATTTCAATTAGTTTTTCATAGTCCTTTCTAGGCATTGAGATATCAATGTCGTCGTCCCAAGGGATAAAACCTTTGTGACGAATTGCTCCTAATAATGTTCCATAATCTAGCATATATTTCAGATTATGTTTTTTGCAAATGTTATCAATATAGTCAAGAATGCCAATTTCCAAATTCTTGACCTCACTCATAGATAATGATTTTCCTTTATCCATTTTAATGCTATTCGAATCTTTTATGATAGTTCTTTTATCTTATGTATTATGATTTTATTACTTTATTTATGTTCGTAGAGTTTCCGATAGGCATCCATCATAGTTTTGATAGAGTATTTGTTTGTGATATAGTCGTAAGGCAGAGGGGGAATTTCTTTCCGTACAACTTGTTGAATGAGCTTGGCTAGTGCAGTTTCGTTTCCTTTAGGAAACCTGTATGTATTGGGCAGCAAATCCTTGATGCCTTCTACGTCCGAACCAATGCACGGAGTCCTTACTGCCAAACTCTCAATAATGGTAAGCCCCATTCCTTCTGCATGGCTGGATAAAACAGAAAGGGTAGAAGCAGAGAGAATGCTAGCTACATCCGCGCGGTTTCCTAGTAAGGTGACTTTTTTTTCTAAAGATAGCTGATGGGTTTCGTCTATGATTTGCTGATATAGTTCTCCGTCTCCAACGAGAACAAGGTGGTAGTCATCATTGAGAAGAGTCATGGCTTTTAGCAGGGTAAGAAAGTCTTTGTCCGTGCTGAGTCGTGCAACCATCGTTATGATGTACTTGGCAGTTATTCCAAATTCGTGAAAATCTAATTTGGGTTGTGCCTGGAGTTGCTTTACATCAATACCATTATATATAGTTTGAGTCTTGACTTTGTAGCTAAGCCATTCATCTAATGCTTTTTTACAAGATTCTGAAACAGCGACTACATGATTATAAACGGAATAAATTGGTATTTCAATTAGTTTAAATAGCTTATGTTTACGCCTGTTATTTGTGGATGCGTGTTCTGTAAAGATAAAATTCTTTTTTGGGAAGAATAACTTAAAAAAAGCACAATAATAGAGTGATGGAAAGAGGTGTACGTGTATGATGTCGTTTGCTTTTATAAGCTTGAAAAGCTTGAAGATTTGTTTGAAATCGAACCGCTTCTTTGTAGGGAGTCCTATAAACCGGATTTGCTTATCTATATTCGCCTCGAAGGGGATATATTCTCCTATAACTACAACCATACAGTCATATTCATGGAGTGTATCAGATACGATATTCTGTATCACCGTACGCACTCCTCCTCTCAGTACGGGTGCGATATGTAATATTTTTTTAGAAGGCATATTGTTCTGTTTAGTTTCGTTTTATTTTAGTAAAGAGTCCCATTGGCTAAAGATGGCTTGCTGAGAAAAACGATGAACGGCATCTTCGTGAGCTGCTTTCCCCATTTCTTTTAGCTTTTCTCTGTCAGAGAGAAGCTGCTTCAAATGGTTTGCTAGTGCATGAGTATCTTTATAGGGAACAAGTAGACCATCCACTTGATCCCGGATGATTTCTGACGGACCATACGGACAATCAAAACTTACGCAAGGCAGGCCTGCAGTTTTAGCTTCAATGAGTACCATTGGCAGGCCTTCAAATCTGGATGACATAACTAAGCAGGAAGCTTCCTGATAGACGGAAGCAATGTCTTGGGTTGCCGGTTTAAATTCTACACTATTTTCAATGCCTAGCCGTTTAGCTTGAGCCTCCAATTCGTTTTTCAAACTACCAGAGCCCACAATACTCAGATTCCAGTCCTTAATAGAAGTTATCACCTCGGCCCATGCATCTAAAAGGTAATCAAATCCTTTTTGCCGCTCTAAGCGGCCAACTGCGATGAGATGATGAGAGTCTATCTTTGCTTGTGCTCTAAAGCGGATACTTGTAAAGTTGGGGATGCACTGGATGTTGCAACGGATATGCTTGAGATAATTCTTTTTATCGAGTTCTGTCAATACAATGGTTTTCCATACCAATTGAGTGGAAAGTAGTCTCCAGTAAAAGCCTTTTTTACTGCCAGCATACAGATTGAAATGCTCCCATGCAATGTTTTTTATTGGGGTATTCCACAGGGCAGGGGCTGAGATTCTAACAAGGGGGACGGCTACGGATATTAAATAGGACGGATTGATTTGTTTTATCACTTTCCGAAGGCATAAAATGTTTTTGAAATAGGAACTTAAAGAAAAAGTGGATTCCAAAGAATGGATAATGATATCCCGATGAATGGGGTATTGTGATTTGGTGAATTCTTCGATTAATATTAAATGCACTTCGTAATTATTAGTAACCAGAAGGTTGGCTAGTTCAATAGTCATTCTTTCAATACCTCCGGAGTTGGATACGCTTTGCGAGAAGAGACATATTTTCATAAAATGAAATTTATTTTATAGGGTTCGAAAAATTTCAAGCAAGGGAGATACTTCAAAAAGCAATACGTGAAAATAAGTAGAGCAAAAACAAGGTAATGGAAATTATTTTGCTTCATTATTCTTAGGTAATAGGGGATGATAAAACAAGAAGAGAGTGAAAACACAATACCTATTCTTGCTAAAATTGCAATATCTCTTACTGTAAGGCTGATTATGATGTATATTAGATAGGCTTTTATCAGTAGGATGGTGGTGATACTCAGCTTATTTAATTTATATAAATAAAGTACAGGGAGTCTGTCTCTTATACACATCTGACGCTGC
>ERZ1026988.710-NODE-710-length-11480-cov-6.289278_pt1 | contig 11480 bp, 14 predicted proteins | sample MGYA00519291_ERZ1026988 | MGnify/ENA primary metagenome ERZ1026988 (study PRJEB26926, sample SAMN06164795) | human gut metagenome | biome: ENVO:00009003; feature: ENVO:2100002; material: ENVO:00002003 | host: Homo sapiens | place: USA | collected 2012 ... | reverse complement strand
AAGAGACAGAATCTTGACAACATCAATCAGAAGAAAACCGATATAATGGCGGCACTTTCCGCAGCCATTAAAAGTAATGATACTGCCGCTTTGCAGAAATCCATGAACGATTGGCAGGAGTATTTGACGGAATCCATCACGGCAGAAGCCAATGGCATTCTTGGTGCGGCTGACAGTACAATTTTAGCGGCAAGGGGAGTAAGACAGCTTACTTCTTCCGAAACCAAATTTTATGACAGTTTTATCACTGCCGCTAAGCAGGAAATCGCCGCCGGTTCAGTAATTACGGGAATCGGTGACGCTCTTCCCGAAACCGTTATTGAAGCGGTATTTGAGGATATGAAGCAAAACCACCCGCTTCTTGACGTGATAAATTTCCAAAATACTACAGCGGTCACAAAGCTTGTTCTGAATAAAAAAGGCGAACAGTCCGCAACATGGGACGTGCTGAATACTCCGATAACAAAACAGCTTGACGGTGAAATCGAAGTCATTTCCATGACATTGGCAAAGCTTACGGCGTATATGTTTGTTACTTTTGATATGCTTGACCTGGGTCCTGCATGGATCGACAGATATGTCCGTGAAACGCTTTCAGAAGCTCTTGCCGTTGCCCTTGAAACTGCAATGGTAGACGGAAACGGACTGAATCAGCCTGTGGGCATGACAAGAAATTTCACTGGTTCACTTGATTCCTCAAAAGGCTATTCAAGAAAAACAGCAACGAAAGTAACTGCATTTGACAAGGAAACTTACGGTACACTTCTTTCAACTCTTGCAACTAATCCTAACGGAGGCACAAGAACAGTTTCCGAAGTAATTTTAATTGTCAATCCCGTTGACTATTTCACAAAGGTTATGCCCGCTACAACAGTTCTTGCCCCTGACGGTACATACAGAAATGACGTATTCCCGTTTCCTACAAAGGTTATTCAGTCGGTAGGCGTTCCTGCAAATCATGCGGTTATCGGACTTGCAAAACGCTATTTTATGGGTATAGGTACTGCTAAGGGCGGCAAGTTAGAATATGACGATTCTTACAAGTACCTTGAAGATTTGAGAACATACAAAATCAAGCTTTACGGTACAGGCAAGCCGCTTGATACAAATGCGTTTATTTATCTTGACATTTCAGGCGTTAAGGACGTTCTGCCAACATTTAAAGTGGTCAATGAAACAACTACAACTGGGGCAGACGGTTCAAGCAGCGGCGGTACAACAGGCTAAGGAGGGATTTAAATGTCTCTCCTCGAAGAATTGAAAAATTATCTTGACATTACATGGGAAGACGAGGGCACGGACAAAAAGCTTGGCGGAATCCTAAACCGTGCCCAAAATATTCTTTCCGAGTATGCAGGAGAAGCATTGAGTTTTGACAGTGATCAGGAAACGGAAAAGCAACTGCTTTTTGACTGCTGCCGATACATTTATAACAATTCCCTTGAAGATTTCAAAGTGAATTTTGGTGCGGAGCTGATAACGCTCCGTGCTAAATTTTCTGTAAAGGCGGTGAGAGAAGATGCCGAAGTTCCAAAAGTTTAATGACGGAATTGTGGAAATTTATTCTGTTGAAAATATAGCTGAAAAGGGTGACCGTCCTAAAGAGGGACTAAAAATTAAAAAGCGGTTAAGATTCTCATATCAGACTATAGGAGTCAAGCGCAATTATGAAGCTAAACAAGCGCAGGTCAAATTAACGGAGCTTATATATGTACCTTTGCACCGTGATATATCATCACAGGACGTGGCGATATTATTCGGCAAACAGTACCGAATTGAACAGGCGCAGCATGACAAGGAAACCTTACCGCCGATCACTAAATTATCATTAATCAGACTGGAGGCGGATTATGACATTAAAACAGTTTAGAGATTTACTGCTGACTGTTACCGATCGTGTAGGTCATGGTGAACATTTCAAAGACGGCGGAAATTATATAGTCTGGCACGAAGTCGGAAAAATCGGAACGAATGCTGACAATGCAGAAGCTGAAAGCGGATTTCGTATAGCGGTAGACTATTTTACAAAGAAAGAATACGATACAATTCCGGATAAGATATCAGCATTGTTTGACAGGGACGATATAGCCGCTGACAGTCCGGTCATTGATTTTGAACCGGATACAGGCTATACACATTATGCATGGACTTGTGAGGTGATATAATGGCAAGTTTTAAAACTTCCGGTGATGTGTTAGACGATATCGCTAAAGAATTAAGCCAATTGGGAGAAGATGTTGACGGTGAGCTAGGGCAGGAAATGTTAGACGAGGGTGCAAAAATAATTACTAGTGAATGGAAACGCTCTATTAATAATCACAATCACATGGATACTCATTCGATGGTAAAAAGCGTTGGTGTTGCCAAAGGAACAAAGGCTAAAAAATTCCGAGATATATATCCGCAGGGAAAAGATAAAAAGGGCGTAAGAAATGCAGAAAAAGCATTTATTGCCCATTACGGAAAATCCGGTCAGTTGGGAACTCATTTTATTGACGAAGCAGAAGCCAATGCTGGCGCAGAAGTTGCGGTGGCTATGCAGGAAAAATTAGACAAGTATATAGAAAAGAAAGGTATGTGATATTATGGCAAAGATAGGATTGAAATGTCCGGTAGCGGCGCAGATTACGGGTTATGATTCTGCAACAGGTGCGCCGACTTACGGAAACGGTTTTATTATCGGTAAAGCTGTAACAGCGGAAAAAACAATTGAAAGCAACAGTAATCCGTTGTACGGTGATGATGCGATAGCTGAAAATGATTCAAGTTTTGCAAGCGGTACTATAAAGCTTGGCGTTACCGATTTCGGAAATGATTATGCAGACGGATTACAGGTACAAGCTAAAATGCTCGGTAATATTGTATCTTCCGTTACGGGCGGCGGCTATTCAATCAGACGAGCTTCAGGACAGTCTGCGCCTTATCTGGGTTTTGGATTTTATAAGACAAAGGTGCACAATGGTCAACGAATTTATGAGGCAACATGGCTTTACAAAACACAGTTTAAAACTCCGTCTGATGCGACCAATACAAAAGGGCAGTCAATCGAATGGCAGACACCCGAAATTGAAGGAACTGTAATGGTTGTAGAGGGATTTGACGGAGATACATACGAAGATACAGCGATATTCACAACGGAAGGAGCTGCTAAAAGCTGGCTGTTTGCTAAAGCTAATATAATGCCGAATGCCAACAGATCGCAGTTAAATTCTAAAATTACTGAAATAAGTGAACTTGATTCCGAGGATTATACTTCTGCATCGTGGGCAGTACTATATAATAAATTAACAGAAGTACAGGTGGCTACACGAAAATCGTATATGTCACAAACCGAAGTCAATGCGCTTTATGCAGGCTTGCAGACAGCATATGTTGCACTTAAAGAAAGGAGTGCTAGTTAATGAATACTATTAATGTCGGCGGTCATGAAATTGAATTATATTTTAATATCAAAGCAATGAATACTATAGCTGATTTGTGCGGCGGAGACGTAAGCAAACTGGGAGAAAAATTTGCAGAACTAGAAGAATTACAGGTATGTAATTTACTTTGTAATGTTTTATGTGCACTGGCAAACGGTGCGGTTGCCAAAAAGAATTGTGACATATCCCTTGGACTTAGTACCGGAGAAAAAATGCAGGAATTTACTCCGGAATTTTTTGAAGTTAATCTTGATTTTTCAAAAGGAGCAGAACTAGTTGATACGCTGTTTACAGTAATAAACGGCGGTTCACAGTATACGATTCCTGACAATGTGCAAACTGTTGAAAAGGATATTGACCTTGAAGAAATTGAAGCCGAAAAAGAAGCAAGCGAGGGAAATTCCTAGGGCGCAGGCGTGAAAATCGCTTGCGCCTATTCTATAAAGGACTGTCAATAGGCTTAAGCTATCAGGAAATTATGATAATGCAGCCCGGGGATATTATTCAGATGTGGCTTTACAAGGTAGGTGAAACAAGCAATGGCAAGAACCATTAAAACAACGTTAGAATTAGGAGGAGAATCTGCATATAAAAAGGGATTACAGTCTATTGACCGAGCGTTAAAGGCTATGTCCTCTGAATTGAAAGAAGCTACCGCTAAATTTTCGGAGAATTCTGCGTCTTTAAAAAACGTTTCCGGTGTAAGTAATGCATATCAAAATCAGGTTGAACAGCAGAAAATCAAAGTTGATTCACTTAAAGGTGCAGTTGAAAGCAGTACAAAATCATATAATGACGCTCTGGCAAAGTATGAACAAATGGCTAAAGAGCACGGGGAAAATTCTGTTGAAGCGTTAAAAGCCGCTGATTCTTTGGCAAAAGCTGAAAAGTCAATGGACGATTTCAAGAATAAGCTTTCATCTGCCGAAAAGTATCTTGATTCTTCCAAAAAGGCGATGGAGGAATTTACAAAGCAGAATAAAAATGTTTTGGCTCTTGCACAGACAACTGACAAACTCAAGTCTAAAATAGCGGAATTTGCCGATAAATCAGATAACGTAAAAAAGATATCAGCTGCATTTAAGGACGTACAGGACGCCGCTAAGAAAATTTCTGACAAGCTTACTCCTGTTAAAAATGCACTTGAAAAAGTAAAAACCGGCACAAATTCGGTCAAAGGGGCTTTCGAGCTTGCTGCTAAAAAAGCCGCCGCAATCAAGGAAAAGCTACAGCCAGCTATTAACGTATGCAAGAACGTTGCTAAAGCCGCCGCTAAAATTACTTTTAAAACAGCTGAAACCGGAGCTAAGGCGGTTACAACATCTGTTAAAGCAGCGGCGAAAGCTTTGACCGCTTATACAACAGCCGCAACAGGTCTGGCTACTGCAACATTCGCTTCAATTGAAAGTACCAGAGAGTACAGAAACGACCTTGCCAAACTGGAACAGGGGGCGAAAACTTCCGGTAATAGTTTCAGCGAGATGAAAAAAGAACTTGTAAATCTTACAGCACTTACCGGAGAATCAGATTCAAGTATTGAAGCACTTTCAAATTTAATGTCGGCAGGATTCAGCGATACTCAAATAAAATCAGCTGTTGAATCTTTAAGCGGTGCGGTGATAAAATTTCCTGATACATTGAAAATAGAATCACTTGCAGACAGCTTGCAGGAAACTATAGCAACAGGTGCAGGAACAGGACAATTTGCAGAACTTATTGAAAGAAGCGGCGCAAGCCTTGACGATTTTAACAACGGGCTTGCAAATTGTTCAGGTGAAGCAGAAAGACAGCAATATGCTTTACAGTGGCTTGCAGAAAGCGGACTTGCGCAGGTAAATGCCGAATACGAAAAATCCCACAAAGCATTGTTGGATTATGAAAAAGCTGAACAAGCGGTAAACGAAGCGAATTCGAAAATTGCACAATCTGCAATGCCGATAGCGGCTTCTTTTAAAAAAGGGTATGCGGGAGTGCTGGCGGCATTTGCAGATGTATTGACAGGAGTTGATAAAACAGGGGCGGAGTTTAATGCTAAGATTTCAGTTTTTTTAAGTAATATAGCCGGTATGGCGGTGCAGTATCTTCCGGTTCTGCTTACAGCTGTCAATACTATTATACAATCAGTTGTGACAAATCTTCCAATGCTTCTTGAAACAATATTGCCGCCTCTTATTTCCGGATTCAATTTGCTGATAACCGGACTTATTGATGCCTTACCGGAATTTCTGCCTGTGCTTCTTGACAGTTTTGTAATGTTGTTCAGCAGCCTTATAGATTCCGTAAACTTGGTAATAGAACAGTTAATGCCATTACTTCCAGATATTATAACTCAGATATCTACTGCATTAATAGAAAATCTTCCGGTATTACTGGACGGAGCTTTGCAATTGTTCTTAGGACTTATTCAGTCTTTAAATCAGGTTGTTGAGCAGTTAATGCCCATGCTCCCTGAATTAATTACTAATTTATGTGATACATTGATTGAACACATTGATGAAATTATTAATACGGGATTTGATTTGCTTGTAGGATTAATTGACGGTATTACGGAATGTATTCCCACACTTCTTGAAAAGCTGCCGGAAATTATAGACAAACTTGTAAATACTCTTACCAATTCCGAGAATCTGCAAAAGCTTATACAGTCAGGTATTGATTTAATTACTGCCCTTGCTGAAGGTTTGCCGAAAGCTTGTTTTAAAATTGTTGCAGCAATACCGGAAATTGTATCGGCTATATGGGATACTCTGAAAGAAACAGATTGGAAACAGCTAGGCATCGACCTTGTAAGGGGTATCGCCGGCGGGCTTGTCGATGGTGTAGACTTTATCTGGGATAAAATATGCGAAATGGGAAACAAGATAATGGATAAAGTAAAAAGTTTTTTCGGAATAAAATCCCCGTCAAGACTATTTAAAAAAGAAGTCGGAACATATTTAGCGCAAGGTCTAGGAGTAGGTTTTGTTGACGAAATGGACAAAGTCACTAAGGATATGCAGAACGCTTTGCCTACAAGCTTTGATACTATGGTCAATGCCGATATTTCATCATTTTCAAACACCAAAAATCACAGTTCATCTTCCGAAAAATCAAACAGCGGTATAACGGTAATCATAGATAAAGTAGAAATACATAATGATGATGACATTGAAGATACTGCGTATAAGCTTGCATTGAAAGTAAGACAAGCTGAAATGGCGTTAGGAGTGTGAAAAAAATGGGATACTTTATTTTTAACGGCACGGACAGTCGGGAATTCGGTATACTGGAAAGCGTACCCATTCCCCCTAAGGCTGAAAGAACATTGCAGACAGTTGAAATACCGGGGCGATTGTACCCACTGAATAAAGTCAAGGACGAATTTAAAAATGTTCAATTGTCGTTTGTTTTAGGTATCACCGACCATGCAAAAGTTAATAAAATTAATAAATGGTTGAACGGCAGCGGCAAGCTGATTTTAAGCAGTGATACATCAAAATATTATAATGCATTTGTTCATTCAGCTATATCTCCCGAAAGATTATCGGTACGGTTCGGAAAAATACCTATAATCTTCACTGTTGAACCGTTCAGGTATGATGTAGACAATCCTGTTATCTCCCACATATTCACGGATATAAAAGACAGCCAACCGGAAAAGACGATAAAGGTAACGGCGGGCGGCTCGTATTCCTGCGAGCCATTGTATTTTTTTCGTTGGGCAGGGCGTATTGAAATGGCCGTAAACGGCGGAGCACCGCTGATAATTGACAGCGGAACTGCAAACGGCGAATATACCGATACTTACACACCGTCAGGAAACGGAACGCCTATATATCATTATCTCAGTCCCGAAGCCACAATGTTTATTAACACTTCTCTCAGACTGGCTTACAGACTGGAAAACGGCGTAAGAAAAGTCTGCTGTGAAATGACAAGCGGCAAATTCCCCATGTTAGAACCGGGAGAAAATACTGTCAAATTTAGATTAATTCCGGAATACACATGGGAGCATACAATGCCGGACGGCACCGTAAGACAGTATAAGCATACGGAGCAGAAGCTTCTTGTTTTTGACGTTACTCCCAATACGAGGTGGCTGTGATGAAACAGTATGAATACATTTCCGTTTATAAATCCGATGAAACTGATTTCAGTCATAACGGTATAAGGATTTTATGTCCTACCGAATGTAAAATCACAGAGGTGCTAAACGGTGAATATTCACTGACTCTTACCCATCCGTTTGACGATTTAGGAAACTGGAAATTTCTTATTGAATACAACATTATCAAAGTGCAGGGACAATTATTCCGTATTTACAGAAAAAGCACGTCAATGTCCTCAGACGGAACAAAGCAGCGTACCGTTGATGCAATGCATATTTTCTATGACCTGAATTTCTATTTTATTCGTTCTACCCAATCGGGTATTTTGAACGGTCCGGATGCGTTGAACTGGATAATGTCCCATACATACGATAAACGTGGTTCATTTACAACCGGCAAGCCGACTGACCGTTTTAAATTTTTCAGTGACCTCAAGGGCGATACATCATACGAAAATATGCCGTTTATGCATTCTGCATATTATGAGGATATGTCCCCCACTAAGGCGTTATTAGGAGCTGATAATTGTTTTATCAATGTCTGGGGCGGTGAAATCATCAGGGACAATTTCAATGTTACAATCAACAAACAGCGTGGTATGTCGAATGCGTTTAATATAAGTTACGGTGTTGACATGACCGAAATTGAAGAAGATGTTGACCTGTCTGATTATTGCGGTGATTTATATTGGGTAGGAAAATATACATACGATCCGCTGAAAAACGGAGAAGAAGTCACGGCACAATATAACGGCATCGTTAGTTTTCATCGTTTTAATTTACCGCCGCTGCCTGTTGCACCTATGAAATCGTATCAGATTTCTCTCACGGAAACGCAAGTAAGACAGGAACTGGGAAACAAGTTTACTATTGATGACGTCAAATCTCTTTTCAATAAGAAGGTACAGGACTATATGCTGTTAGAATGTTCGCCTGTTGTCAATTATCGTGTCACATTTGCGAATTTAGTTGATTTTGATTTGTATAAAGGATTTATTAATTTACAGCGTTGTGAACTGGGTGATATAGGAACAATTTATAATGAAGAACTGGGTATCAATACCATTCAGCAGATAGTTAAGAAAACCGTTGACGGAATCACAGGTGAAGTTGTAAGCATAGAATTAGGTTCATTACGAAAAACAATAACCAGTAAAGGACGAATTAACGGCGGTTATGATTCAGTACGTACAGAATTGATAAAGAATGAAATTACAGCCAATAACACATGGTACGGTCTAGGAGATGCAGGCTATACAATGGAGCAGTTGAATGCTACATGGGACGAACTGGCAGGAAATAATATTATTCATACGGAGGTGGAATAATGGCAGACGGATTAATAAAAATACAGGGCAGTACAAATGTGGGAAAGTGTGTTGATGCAATAAATGATAACTTTGAGTATCTGGACGGGAAAACGCCTGCCGGTGAAGATATTCTGGAACAGGCAAAGGCGTATACTAATTTCAGAGCGGACGCCATTTCATCGTCCACTAACGAAGCCTTGCAAGCTAGAGTAATGAAAGAAACCGGAAAAGGACTGTCAACCAATGATTATACAAATTCAGAAAAAGCTAAGCTAGAGGGAATCGAGGCAGGAGCTAATAAAACAATAGTTGATTCTGCATGGAATATCAACAGTACAAATCCGGTACAGAATAAAATGATTATAGCCGCTTTACAATCACAATCAGATGCGTTGAATTCATCGTGTAATGCGCTAAATGCTTCTATCCAATCTTTGAATAAAAAAAGCACAGATTTAGATCGTGCGAAGGTAGATAAAGTAGAAGGGAAAGGATTATCCAGTAATGATTATACTGACGAAGAAAAAGCTAAGCTTGCAGGAATAGCCGAGAATGCCGCAGCATATTTGCCGTTGACCGGAGGAACGATAAGTAATGCCGATTATGGGGAGAGTTTGAAGGTAAACAGAGAGCCAACGTCAAGCTCGGCGGCATTGTCAGTAATTGATTATTTAATTAACGGAAACCGAGTTGGTGTGATGGGTTTTGATTTAAATTCAAAACTGCACATACGAAACAGCAATAATTCTGAAATGGCTGAAATAGATAAAGACGGTACTGTCAGCGCAAAATATTTTAAGCAGTCTCAGTCTGGAACACTTCTTGCTGAAAACTCAACAAGTGAAAACAGTCTGACGGTAACAAATGCTGAGATAGCAAAATATTCACAGGTGTATATGACTGCAAGCTGGACTCAGCAAGAGACGGTCAATTTCTGCGATGTGATTCCGATTTCCGCTATTGTGGCAGGAGCGGTATTTACAAAGCAGATTTATACGGGCACAAGGATTTATACTTATACAGTCACCTGTACAAGTGCAGGAGTATTTACATTAACGCAAACTAACTCCACAGGTACGGCAGGTACATTGAGATTAAAATTGTATGTTATTTAGGAGGTGTAACTTATGACGGAAATAATAGTAGCCTTGATTGCATTGATCGGTACTCTCTGCGGTTCTCTTGGAGGCGTATTGGTATCGTCAAAAATGACAAATTATCGGCTTTTACAGTTGGAAAACAAAGTTGCCGAGCATAATAATTTTGCCAGAAGAATGCCGGTTGTTGAAGAACAAATAAAAGTCGCAAATCACAGAATTGAGGATTTGGAAAAGGAGATACATAAATGAACATTTTAAAGAAAAGTTGCGTAAAGCGAGCATTGAGAACATTTTTACAGACAGCGGTCGGTTACATAGCGGTCAATATTGCCGCAACGGATCTGACTGTAAAATCCGCTGTTTTGGGATTGGCTGTTTCAGCTATCTCGGCAGGGCTTGCAGCGGTTATGAATTTGAAGGAGGGTAATTAATTATGAAAAATTATATTGGAACGAAAAGAATAGAAGCAGAACCTATGACAAGAGGAGATTACAATAAATATCGTGGCTGGACTATACCAGCTGATGAAAATCCAGAAGACGAGGGATACATTGTAAAATATTCTAATGATTATATTTCATGGTCACCTAAACAAGCATTTGAAGAGGCATATAGCGAAATCGGTGAAAATCCGCTGTATGACACTGCATTGTTGATGAAAAGTAATGATTTTAAAGACAGATTTAGGGCAGAATATTATCAGCTGAAAATTAGAGCAAATGGGTTAAAAACTATGCTTAAAAAATATAAAAATAATACGCTCCCATTTAAACCTAATTGTACATATGAATTACTTTTTACGCAGCTTGTTTATATGGAAAATTATATAATCGTGTTAGAGGAAAGAGCAAAAGTCGAAGATATAGAACTATAATCTTAATAGAAAACAGTTGACATATTTCCACAATTGATCTATAATTATAATAGAAAGGAGGTGAAAACAATGACAAATATTTATGATGATGTTGTAAGAAACAATATTAAAAAAATCATTAAACAAAAGGGATACAAACAATGTTGTGTTGCTGAAAAAGCAGGAATCGAAAGGAATTTGTTTTATCGCTTGTTAAGCAATCAGGCATTTGATTCAAAGTACATTATCCCTATATGTAAGGCTTTAAATTGCAAGCCGAATGAACTTTTTAAATATGAAGAAACCAAGTCAGCATAGAAAGGAGTGAGAAGTAAATGTGTAAGTTTAGAAAGAAGAAACCCACAAAAACATACTATTTATGTGATCCGAATAAAAATACAAATTGCAAAAAAACAGTGTGTCAAGTTAAATGTAATTTAACCGAAGAGGTTAAATTCGCTAGGTTGAATAATGACGGAACTCCTAAAATTGTAATTGTTTTGTGATAAGATCTTGAAGTACCTTAGAAGCTATGGTTGATATAATATCTAAAGATATACTTCCGACTTTTCCAACAATATTTTTAGTTTGCGTCCAAATTTTATTGTTTTTAACGTTTTCAAGAAATTTATGTCCTTTATACGTTAAACTGAAATATATGCTGTCTCTTATACACATCTCCGAGCCCACGAGACGGACTCCTATCTC
>ERZ1026988.703-NODE-703-length-11591-cov-4.948769_pt1 | contig 11591 bp, 7 predicted proteins | sample MGYA00519291_ERZ1026988 | MGnify/ENA primary metagenome ERZ1026988 (study PRJEB26926, sample SAMN06164795) | human gut metagenome | biome: ENVO:00009003; feature: ENVO:2100002; material: ENVO:00002003 | host: Homo sapiens | place: USA | collected 2012 ... | reverse complement strand
GCAGCGTCAGATGTGTATAAGAGACAGTCTATAGATATCGCGCCTTATTTTAAAGATTTTCCTTATTCTATATTTACAATTAGTAAGGATGGAAGTAAGCTGTTGTTTTTCAAAACGGGAGAAAAACAGACTCTTCAGTGGATGGACATTGCTAAGGGAGCAGATTTGTGTGAGGCTAAAGATGTAGTAGATGTAGATTTTGCTACAAGAAATGGATGGCATGCCCAATATAACGCAAATGATGGTATGGTTTATTGGATTGGCGATGAACATAATGAAGAAATCATAAATATTTATCGTACTGTGCCTGGGTCTAATCAGGTAGAGAGGCTAACAGATGTTCCCTATATATATGCGTGGGATTTTAATCCTGATGGAACTAAAATTGCTTATGTTTCCAGAATGGGACAAAATGAAAATCGGTTGGATGAATTGCATATTTTGGATTTGAAAACTTTGCAAGATAGTCTGTTGAGGACTGATGAAGCTGATTTTCGATATACTTGGGGAGATATTAGTTGGCAGCCTGAAGGTAAGGGGGTTATGTTGCTGGCTTTAAAAGACATGGATCGTACTTATACTAATGTCTTGTATATAGATTTGGCGACAAAGGCATCAAAAGTGTTGACTGATCCATCTAAAGAAGGAAGTCTTTCTGGTACGATGGTGTTGCCTGAATGGGTTTCATCAGATAAAGTTTTGTTTATTTCTGATCAGGATGGGTATAATAACTTATATTCATTTACTTTATCAACTGGAGAAGTAAAACAGCTTACTCATTATACCATGAACTTGGATAATGTTTGTTTACTTTCGCTGAAAGATAAAAAGATGGTTTTTGCTCTTCAAAGCAATCCTGTGCATACTAATATGATTTTGTTTGATCCGGAATCAGAAAAGGTTGTCTATACTCAAGAGTCATCATTGAATTTACAACTTGGAGGTGTTACGGGGAATACGGTTACCATGTTGGCGGGTGGAACTACTACTTTGTTCCAGGTCGTAAAAGCTGTTGTGGATCCTTCTCAAATAAAAATGGAAACAGTAATGGATATTCCAGATGACTTGAAAGAAAAGTTAGTGCATTCTACAGTTGAAAGATTAGAAATACCAACTTTTGATGTGGACTCTTTAACAGGTAAGCAGCGTATTTTGCATGCTTATCTTTTCAAACCTAAAAATCCGTTGCCAGAAAATAAAAGTTTATTGATGGTCGAATCTTTTTATGGAGGTGAGAACCGGTATTCTTCCGAGTATCAGATACTTAATCAGGCTGGTATTTATGTGTTGAGTGCTTCTCCTCGTGGAAGTGCTGGCTTTGGTCGTGATTTTGCAGCTATGAATGACCATGATTTGGGAGGTAATGAAACATTGGATATGATTTACGTTTCTCGTTACGTGGCAGACAAACTAAGTATTCCATCTCAAAGAGTTGGAGTATTTGGCATGAGTCATGGAGGGTATGAAACAATGCGTCTGATGACTTTCCCCGGTGAGGTAAATGGATATAAGGCTAAGTTCCCATTTGGATTTGGAATAGAAACAGCAGGTTTTTGTGATATTATTTGGCAGCACCATCATTCTAACATTCCAGACTGGACTGCTCTTGAGGCCGGTGATCCAGTAAAAGATTCTTTAAAATTGGTAGACCGATCTCCAATAACACATGCTGATAAAATAACAGGTCCATTATTATTGATTCACGGTGATCATGATAATAGAGTAGATATTGGTGGTTCTCAGTTTATGGCTGATAAATTAAAAGAGTTGGGTAAGACTTATCGCTTTGTTAAGTTCCCAGGTTTGGGCCATGGAATTAAAGGTGTGGAAAACAATAGAAAATATTATTCTGAGTGCTTTGACTTTATCGAATCAGAAGTATTGAATAAATAATATATGTCTCTCTTTTAATTTGCATTTTGAAGGGGTTTCTCAGTGATGAGGGGCCTCTTTTTTTAGTACGCCCAGCATGGGCGTGCGCTATAGGGTGTAAGTCCCGAACGAGCCCTGATAGTGGGAATCGTTAGCCCAATGCAAGGGTGTCCTTCGCGAGGAGGAATCTGAAGGAAGCTGGCGGCAAACTCTCGGCTCTACGAACAGAAACTGATTATAAGTCTACATTTGGAGGACAAGTTTGCTAAACAAAATAAAGTCCTATAACTATCCGAATCCCTATGTAGTAGAATCAGAGGGTATATGAGATGAAATCGTACGTTCTTATCTGGGGAGGTCTCACGGACAGATGCACCACAACTGTATCTGGTTGAAACAAGATTTGTCGTGAGAAGTCAGCCGAAGCCATAGTACCTGTTACTCACCATAATGGGGAAGGGCTGAACCTTAATTATGTAAGATACCTGAATGTTACCTTATGATGGGAAGAAAGCAGAACATAGAAACTCTATCCGACCAATCGTCGCAGAGGGTGGAACCTGAAGTGCTGATTGGTATGCAGACTTTCATTGGGATAACTGAAAATCATCTTACAGCCATTAAACAGGAAAAAGGAGAGTTATTGGAATACATTCTTTCCCCTTCTAATCTAAACCTTGCTTATAAACAGGTAAAGAGTAACAAGGGTATTGGCGGCATTGACCGTATGGAAGTGGACGAGTTGCTTCCTTATCTTCGTTGCCACAAGGATAAGCTAATAACTTCCATTTATGATGGTAACTACCATCCGAACCCCGTGCGTCGTGTGGAGATTCCCAAGTCGAATGGGAAGACACGTAACTTGGGTATCCCCACGGTTGTTGACCGTTTGATTCAGCAAGCCATTTCACAAGTGCTTCAACCTCTTTATGAACCTCAATTTTCACCAACCAGCTATGGTTTCCGCCCTCATCGTAGTGCTCATGATGCGTTATTAAAATGTGGCGAATATATCTCTGCCGGTTATGTGTTCACGGTCGATATGGATTTGGAGAAATTCTTTGATACAGTCTGCCATAGTAAGTTGATAGCAATCCTGTCACGTACCATCAAAGACGGTCGTGTCATTTCTCTGATTCATAAATATCTGAACTCCGGTGTACTTATAGGAGGCAAGAAAGAGGCCAGTCCGGTCGGAGTTCCTCAAGGTGGTCCGTTGAGCCCCTTATTAAGCAATATAATGCTTAATGAGTTGGACAAGGAACTGGAGAGACGTGGGCATTTGTTCGTTCGGTATGCTGATGACTTGGTCATCTTTTGTAAAAGCCGTCGTTCCGCCCAACGCACATTGGATAATCTGCTTCCCTTTATTGAAACGAAACTTTTTCTAAAGGTGAATAAGGACAAGACCCATGTTGCTTATATGCGTGACATCAAATTCCTTTCCTATGCCTTTGGTCGTAGAAATGGCAAATGCCAATTCTACATCCATGTCGATAGTATCAAGAAGATGAAGATTAAGATACGTGAACTCACCAGCCGTAATAACGGCTGGAGCTACGAATATCGTAAACAACGTTTGACTTGGTATATCCGTGGCTGGCTCAACTATTTTAAGTTTGCAGGTCTCAAAAGTAGGATAAAGGAATGGGACGGTTGGCTCCGTCATCGCATACGGATGTGTATTTGGAAGTCTTGGAAACGAGTCCGAACCCGGTATCGAAATCTGAAGAAGCTTATTCCCGATGAGAGCCGTGTGCGAATGGCTGCCTTTTGTCGTAAGAAATACTGGCGAATGGCAAGTCATCCCACTGTACAAGCGGCTTTGTCGGATGAGCGTTTGCTTCGAGCTGGTTACCCTACTTTTAAGATGTACTATCATCCTGTGTTTAAAGGTTAATTAGGGAACCGCCGTATGCCGAACGGCACGTACGGTGGTGTGAGAGGTCGGAACGGGAATTAATCCCGTTCCTCCTACTCGATTTTGGAATATTTCGCTATTTTTGCCGCAAAATTCAGATAAGAACACATGTTTACAGTTATTGGAGTTATGCTGGGGGGGATGTTGATAGGATTTCTTCTTCGCCGTCAGGAGTTTTCGTGGATTGGTAAAGTCATTACCTTGTTAATTTGGGCATTGTTGTTTCTGTTGGGAATAGAGGTCGGAGGTAATCGACAGATTGTAGAAGGACTTGGCACTTTGGGGGTAGAGGCTTTTGTGATTACATTAGCTTGTGTGCTGGGCAGCTGTATTCTAGCCTGGGGATTATGGTACTTACTGTATAAAAAGAAAGGAGAAAAGGCATGAAAGGAAGTTTGATTATTATTGGCTTTTTTATTCTGGGCACATTGTGTGGCCTTTTTCATCTGATTCCTTTTGATATAAGTAAAAGTAATATCAGTTTCTATGCTTTATGCGCCCTGATGTTTAGTGTAGGATTGAGTGTGGGACATGATCCGCAGACATTGAAGAATTTTCGTTCGCTGAATCCACGTCTGATCTTTCTTCCGGTAGCTACTATATTGGGCACTGTTTCTGCCGCAGCTCTGGTAAGCTTAATGCTTCCTCATCGCAGTGCTTCTGATTGTATGGCTGTGGGAGCAGGGTTCGGATATTATTCTCTTTCCAGTATTTTTATTACGCAGTATAAGGGACCGGAGCTGGGTACCATTGCTTTGCTTTCCAACATTATGCGTGAGATTATTACTTTACTTTGCGCTCCTCTGCTGGTGCGTTGGTTTGGTAATCTGGCCCCTATATCGGCTGGGGGGGCTACTACTATGGATACTACGTTGCCTATCATTACTCGTTGCTCAGGGCAGCAGTTTGTGGTAGTCGCCATATTTCATGGCTTTGTGACAGATTTCAGTGTGCCGTTTCTGGTCACATTCTTTTGTTCTATTTGATGAGTCGTCTTTTAGGAATAAAATACGGCCCTCGACGTAAGATGATTAATTTCTTCGTTGAGGGCCGTATTGTTATGAATGAGATAGAAGATTAATCTTGGTAATAGACTCTTTTTACACGGTTTGACACGCTGGTCAGGATTTCATACGGAATCGTTTCCAGTATATCGGAAAGTACTGTTACCGGGAGGTCATCGCCGAAGATAATGGCCTTGTCACCTTCCTTACAATCAATATCTGTTACATCAATCATACATACATCCATGCAGATATTTCCTACGTAGGGGGCTTTCTGTCCGTTCACCAGACAGTAAGCATGTCCGTTACCCAGATGGCGGTTTAATCCGTCGGCATATCCGATGGGGATAGCCGCAATGCGTGAATCACGTGTCAGTACACCTTTACGGCTGTAGCCTACAGTTTCATCTGCCGGTACCTCGTGGATTTGCAGGATAGTTGTCTTTAGGGTTGTGACATTGTGCAGCATCTTGTTGGTAAACGGATCTATTCCGTATAATCCGATTCCCAGGCGGACCATGTCGAGTTGTGCACCCGGATAACGCTCAATACCTGCTGTGTTACAGATATGGCGAATAATTTTGTGCTTGAAACCTTCCTGAAGCGTGGTCGAAGCAGCTTCGAAGGTTTCTATCTGATGGCGTGTGAAGGCATCAAAGCGTTCTGCATCACTGCCTACTAGGTGAGAGAATACGGAGCGAGGGATGACTGCACTCTGTTTCTGGAGGCGCTGTACGAGTTGCGGGATTTCGTTTGGAGCAAATCCTAACCGGTGCATACCTGTATCAATCTTGATATGAATCGGGAAATTGCTGACTCCTTCACGTTCCGCAGCTTTGATAAGTTCCTCCAATAGATGGAAACTGTATACTTCTGGTTCTAGACGATAATCAAACATCGTTTTGAAAGCCGTGATTTCCGGATTCATGATGATGATGGAACTGTTGATACCTGCTTTACGCAAATCGGCTCCTTCATCGGCCACAGCCACAGCCAGATAGTCTACTCGCTGGTCTTCCAGTGTCTTGGCAATTTCAAATGAACCGGCCCCATAAGCTGAGGCTTTTACCATACAAACGATTTTAGTCTCCGGTTTCAGCTTGTTACGGTAGTAGTTCAGGTTGTCTACCAGTGCATTCAGATTGATTTCCAGAATGGTTTCGTGTACCTTCAGTTCCAACGCATCTGTAATGTCATCAAAGTGGAATACACGTGCCCCTTTTATCAGAATATCTTCGTTATGCAACTGGTTCAGCAAACCGGAATTTAAAAGTTCGGAAGTATTGGCAAAAAAGTCTTTCTGTATTTCAAACCGATTGGCTGCAGCAGAGATTTCTTCGCCGACTCCGATAATATGGTCTACTTTCCGGCTATGTACCAGGTCGGCTACTTGTCTGTATAATAGTTTGCTTGTTTGTCCACTTTCCAGCATGTCCGACAGGATGAGTGTACGCTTCCGGTTCTTATCTTCCGAGCGTCTCATCATAAAATCGAGTGCGATATCGAGCGAGGCAAAGTCTGAATTATAACTGTCATTAATTAATGTACAACCGTTCTTACCCTCTTTTACCTCCAGTCGCATAGCTATGGGTTCCAGATGAAGCATTCGTTCGGCAATTGTTTCAGGGGGTACCATGAGGTAAAGTGCTACGGCCAGACAGTTGAGTGAGTTTTCAATGGATGCATCGTCAATGAATGGGATGCGATATTCCTTGAAGAATCCTAAGTAGCGGTATTTGATGGTGGTTCCCGTATCGTCTTTCAGGATTTTCTCAATGAAAAGCGGGCGTTCGGAGTCTTTGGTTGACCAGGCAATTTCACGGGCTGTAAACAGTGATTTGGTCACACAGCTGGTGATAAGTTCGTTGTCACCGTTGTACACAATCACGTCGCAGTCCTTGAACAACTGCACTTTCTCCATACACTTGTCTTGTACGGAAGAGAAGTTTTCCTGATGTGCTCCTCCTATGTTGGTCAGAATACCGATGGTGGGTTGGATAATAGGGCGTAATGCTTCCATTTCACCCATTTCGGAAATACCGGCTTCAAAAATTCCCAATTCCGTGTGTTCATTCATCAGCCATACGGAAAGAGGCACTCCGATTTGTGAGTTATAGCTTCTTGGAGAACGGGTGATGGTACGGTCCGGACTTAGTATCTGGTATAACCATTCTTTTACCACAGTCTTTCCATTACTTCCTGTGATACCAATGACCGGCACCTGAAATTGTTCTCTGTGTTTGGATGCCAGACGTTGTAAGCTTTTCAGCGGGTTGGGTACAATCAGGAAATTGGTGTCTGTATATGATGAGGCCGCTTCCGGTATTTCGTTGACTACGAAATTACGTACCCCTTTCTGGTAAAGATCTGGGATATATTTATGTCCGTCATTGCGTTTTGTCTTTAAGGCAAAGAACAGCGTCTCTTCCGGAAAACACAATGACCGGCTGTCAGTTAGAATCCAGTCGATTGTAGAGGAGGTAGTTCCTATGCGTTGAGCTCCTAAAATGGAGGCTATTTCTTCAATTGTGCTTGACATAACTTTATTTCCTTTTGAACATCTAAGTACGGTAATTTTTCTTTTAAGTCCTCTATCTTTAACAGTATTTGACTTAAAAAGGTTTGGTAGGCTTCTGATTCGGGATTAAAAGGGCGGTGGGCTAGTCCCTGACGTATTTTATTCCACTCTTTCAGGAATGAGAGAGTAGAAGGTGTAAAATAACAACTACTGAAACACTCCCAGATATACTGAATGGCAAGCGGACTGGGATGCATCATATCGTCAGCGTAAAAACGATAATCCCGCAGTTCATCTATCATAATCTCGTAAGAAGGGAAATAGTGGCAGAAGTCCGTCTGACGACAAATATGGTCAATTGCAATGAGTAAATTTGCCTTACTGAGCTGGTTGCCATGCAGACCGTCTTTGAGGTGACGCATCGGGCTGACAGTAAATAGACATTGCAGATTCGGGCGTACTGCTTTCAGCTCCTGTAATAAAGGTAAATATATGGCAGTTATTTCATCGACACTGACCATCTTACGTTCAAATAACCGGGAAGGAAGCTTATGACAGTTTCCTATAATTTCTCCATTTTCTTTCCAGGTATAGACGAAGGATGAACCCCATGTGAAAATAATCCAGTCGGCTTGATTCAGATGCTCATGCCCTTGTTCGATGCGCTGATTGATTTTTTGTAGACAATCTTCCGCTTTGTGAGACGAAAAGGTACTGTGGTGCATCAGGCTGTACCATATTCCTTGCTCCTCACGTAAATCCTTTTCCCTGTAGAGGGCTTTTTTTAACAAGCATTGTATGGAAGTCGCTATTGACATGGGGTTATATAAAACCCCGAAAGGGTTCACATCGCAATTGAATTTATGTTCGGCCAGTAAGTTCCCGATATGTTCGGAAAAACAGGAACCCCATATCATCAGCCGGTCGGTATGCTGAATTTTAGGGCCTTTGGCGGGTAGTTCAACTTTGGTTCTGAATTCCATGGCAAGAGAAAATTTACTGCAAATGTAAGTACATTATATATATTTATGCTATTTTTGTGCGATTAAAGTTAATGAGGAACAGGATGGAACAGACGACTTCATACGATTTGCTGAATAAGATAGATAGCCCAGAGGATTTACGGAAACTTTCTGTCGAAGCGTTGCCAGAGGTCTGTAGTCAGCTTAGAAATAAGATTATAGATGAATTGTCTCGTAATCCGGGACATTTTGGTTCCAGTTTGGGGGTGATAGAGCTGACTGTGGCTCTTCATTATGTGTACCAGACTCCTTACGACCGTATCGTTTGGGATGTAGGACATCAGGCATACGGACATAAGATTCTGACTGGCCGTCGTGACCGTTTCTGTACCAATCGTAAGTTGAATGGTATTTGTCCTTTCCCTTCTCCTTCAGAAAGTGAATATGATACTTTTACGTGTGGACATGCGTCGAATTCTATTTCGGCTGCATTGGGTATGGCAGTGGCAGCCGCGCGGAAAGGAGAAGATAACCGTCATGTGGTGGCCGTTATTGGCGACGGTTCCATGAGTGGCGGTCTGGCTTTTGAAGGATTGAACAACGCTTCTTCTACTCCTAATAATCTGCTGATTATCCTGAACGATAACAATATGGCCATCGATCGCAGTGTGGGTGGAATGAAGCAGTATTTGTTGAATCTGCATACCTCCGAGGGATATAACCGGTTGAGAAATGCCTTATCGAGAAAGCTTTATCGCTGGGGAATTCTGAACGATGAACGGCGTAAGAGCCTGATACGTTTCAACAACAGCCTGAAGTCCATGCTGATGCAGCAGCAGAATATCTTTGAGGGACTGAATATCCGTTATTTCGGTCCGGTGGACGGACACGATGTCACTGCCTTGACAAAGGTTCTGAAAGAAATAAAGGACATGAAGGGCCCGAAGCTGCTGCATATACATACCCGTAAAGGAAAGGGCTTTAAACCAGCTGAAGAAGCAGCAACTCTGTGGCATGCACCCGGTATCTTTGACAAGGAAACGGGAGAACGTATCGTCTCGGATACAAGTGGTATGCCGCCGTTGTTTCAGGACGTATTTGGAAATACACTGCTGGAATTAGCCCGTAAGAATGAGAAAATTGTGGGAGTAACTCCTGCTATGCCTTCCGGATGTTCCATGAATATTATGATGAAGGAAATGCCTGATCGTGTGTTTGACGTAGGAATTGCGGAAGGACATGCTGTAACTTTTTCTGGAGGAATGGCGAAAGACGGGCTTTTGCCTTTCTGTAATGTGTATTCTTCGTTCATGCAGCGTGCATACGATAATATAATTCATGATGTAGCTATTCAGAAGTTGAATGTGGTACTTTGTCTGGACCGTGCCGGATTGGTGGGTGAAGACGGACCAACGCATCATGGAGCCTTTGATATGGCTTATTTGCGGCCGATACCTAACCTGACAATTGCTTCTCCGTACGATGAACATGAGCTGCGAAAGCTGATGTACACGGCTCAGTTGCCCGACAAAGGTCCTTTTGCCATCCGTTATCCTCGCGGACGAGGAGTACTGACAGATTGGGAGTGTCCGCTGGAATCTGTAGAAGTAGGTAAGGGACGTAAATTGAAAGACGGTAATGACTTGGCGGTGATTACGATTGGTCCAATAGGAAATAAAGCCGCAGCAGCCATTGCTTCTGCAGAAAAAGAGCTGGGATGTAGCATCGCACATTACGATTTGCGTTTCTTGAAACCGTTGGATGAAGATTTGCTGCATGAAGTAGGACAGAAATTTACGCGAGTACTGACCATAGAAGACGGAGTACGCAATGGCGGCATGGGAAGTGCTGTACTTGAATTCTTGTGTGACCATGGTTACAAACCGTGTGTGCAGCGATTGGGACTTCCCGATGCTTTTGTACAACACGGACCAGTCAATGATTTGTATGCCATTTGCGGTCTGGATGAAAAGGGGATATTTAGTTCAATTACACAGATAATGAATTTATGAAAATTATTATAGCTGGTGCAGGTGCCGTAGGAACTCACTTGGCTAAACTGTTGTCGGGTGAAAAGCAGGATATTATCTTGATGGATGAAGACGAGAGCAAGTTGAGTGCTATGGGAAACAACCTGGACCTTATGACTGTCAATCTTTCGCCCACTTCGATTAATGGATTAAAAGAAGCCGGGGTAGCTGGGGCTGATTTGTTCATCGGAGTTATGCCTGATGAAAGTCGCAATATGACGGCCTGTATGCTGGCTACAAGTTTAGGGGCCAAGAAAACCGTGGCTCGTATTGACAACTATGAATATCTGCTGCCTAAGCATAAAGAGTTCTTTGCCAAGCTGGGGGTGCATTCGCTGATTTATCCAGAGATGCTGGCGGCCCGCGATATTGTGGATGCCGTAAAAATGAGCTGGATTCGTCAGTGGTGGGAATTTGCCGGAGGAGCATTGGTCTTGTTAGGAACTAAAATGCGCGAAAAGGCAGAAATCCTGAATGTTCCTTTACATGAACTGGGAGGAAGAAACATTCCTTTCCACATTGTAGCCATTAAGAGAGGAAACGAAACAATCATTCCACGTGGAGATGATGTGATAAAGTTGAATGACATTGTCTATTTTACCACGACGAAAAAGTACATTCCTTATATTCGTAAGATTTCTGGAAAAGAAAATGAAGCTGATGTCCGTAACGTGATGATTATGGGAGGAAGCCGCATAGCCGTACGTACAGTGCAATACATGCCCGATTACATGAAGGCCAAAATCATTGAGAGTAATATTGCCCGTTGCAATCGTCTGACCGAACTGGTAGATGATGGAGTAATGGTAATTAACGGGGACGGCCGTGACATTCAGCTGCTGATGGAGGAAGGTATAAAAAATACCGAAGCTTTTGTTGCTTTAACGGGTAATTCCGAAACCAATATTCTGGCTTGCTTGGCAGCTAAGCGAATGGGGGTAACCAAGACGGTGGCCGAAGTGGAGAATGTGGATTACATCAGTATGGCCGAGAGTTTGGATATTGGTACGGTAATCAATAAGAAGTTTATTGCTGCCAGTCATATTTACCAGATGATGTTGGATGCTGATGTCTCAAACGTAAAATGTCTGACTTTTGCCAATGCCGATGTGGCTGAGTTTACGGTCAAGCCGGGAGCAAAGATAACCAAGCAGCCGGTGAAAGATTTAGGGTTGCCTAAGGGGGCGACAATCGGTGGATTGATTCGTAATGGAGAAGGTATTTTGGTAACTGGTAATACGATGATTCAGGAAAACGATCATGTTGTAGTTTTCTGTCTGGGAA
>ERZ1026988.697-NODE-697-length-11676-cov-5.506841_pt1 | contig 11676 bp, 9 predicted proteins | sample MGYA00519291_ERZ1026988 | MGnify/ENA primary metagenome ERZ1026988 (study PRJEB26926, sample SAMN06164795) | human gut metagenome | biome: ENVO:00009003; feature: ENVO:2100002; material: ENVO:00002003 | host: Homo sapiens | place: USA | collected 2012 ... | reverse complement strand
TGTATAAGAGACAGATATAATAAAATAAATACTGCCAGACTTACCTTCTTGCCAGTCTGCCAAAATGTCACTTCCCGTGCAAAACACACGCAAAATCAGGGAAAGGAATTATCAATACTTGCATATTCCCTCACTTTTTTGTATTTTCGCATCGTAGATTGTATAATTATGGTTGAATATTTTATAGTAGAGAATTTCCTCTCGTATCGGGATAAAACAGAACTGTCTTTTCTTGCATCAAAGAAAGATTCAGTTCTTCCTGAGTCATTGGCTTCCCAATGGTATAAAGAAATTGACGATAAACGCTTGCTTAGGCTGCTAATTGGTGTTGGTCTTAATGGTACTGGAAAGACAAAGATTATACAAGGTCTTCAATACCTTTGTAAAATGGCTACATCGAAACCCGAGAACCCAAATGATGGTCCAGATTATCATCCGTTTTTATTAGATGACTTCTCGAAAAACAAGCCTACCGTAATGGAACTATCTTATTATTTAAATGGTTCTAATTACATTTATAGCTTAAAGGTATCCAGCAAGCGTATCGAGGAAGAGGAATTGCGTCTACAAGGATCGAGGGGGCAGAGAGTTTTTTATCGATGCTACGATCATGACAAAGATACCGTCCAAGTTAGTTTTGGTATAGCCTGCGATTTGAATAAAAGCGATCAGCGCGACCTTGAATTAAACACAATAAACAATGCAACAGTCTTAAGTATATTTGGCTCTCTCAATTTAGAAAGTAAGGTATTGAGAGCTAATTATGATTATTTGCATAACCGTATTAGCTTTGTACGTCCAAGTGATCAAACCTTAGCTGAAAAGTTAAGTACTGGAAACGAGGAATATGATTCAAGAATGAAGAAACTCTTACTCCGACTTTTACATGACATCAATTCAAATATAGTAGACTATCATGTTGATAACACATCAATCAGCATTGATGAAATGATGAAGGGTGGAGTTCCTGACTTTATGATTGACGTGCTGAAGAACAGTTGCCCTTCGGGTGTTATAGAAAAAAAGGTACTTCGCTTTATACATTCTACCTCACAAGGAACTAGAAGTCTTGATTCATCTTTAGAGTCGTTTGGAACTTTGAATATTGTTCGCTTAATGGTAGTATTCTACGATATTGTATTGGGTAAAAAATGCACTTGTATCGATGAATTAGCGGCTGGTATTCATTCATTAGCTTTAGAATTTATTCTGAAAATGTATTTAACTTTGTCTGATGAAAACCAAGTTGTCTTGGCTACCCATGATCTTTCATTACTGAATATGAAAATGTTGCGTAGAGATGCTATAAGAGTATTTGAAAAGAATGAAGATGGTGTTACGTCAGTAGAAAGACATAAGTATGTGCATAATACGGTTAATTTCTACAAGCGATATATGACAGAAATCCGGAAAGATATGAATAAATACGTTGATGACGATAATTTATTCAAAGAATACTATAGTTTGTTTTCTAGTTGGAAAGTAAGTAAATAGTACCCCCATATATATTTCTTTCGGGCGCTTATACTATAATAGTTACCTTCATGATCATAACCACCAAAAGATAAAAATGTTCACGAACCATACCGGCACAAAAAAAGCCCGGATCATCGGCTTGATTACCGATTATCCGGGCTTGTCGCTACATGAAATAAGACTCTACTTTCTAATTACTTTTTCACCACCTTCTCATACCATTCCACCATCGTTTTCGCTTTCTCCTCCCACGACAGTTCCTGCTGTCGCTGCCGGCAATTCTCCGACATCCGCTTCAGCACCTCACGGTCATGCTCCAGCTCATTCAGCCAGCGGGCAAACTCATGAGCCGACTGCATCGGCGTAGAAAGAGCCACCTTTCTGCCTACCTTGTCATCAATCACCGCAGCCATACCACACGCATCAAAGCACACAACAGGCAAGCGGTTACTTACCGCCTCCAGCACCACCGTAGAAGTATCCTCACTCACACTGGTAAACAAAAATAGCTGCGCCTTGCGCATCGCATCCATTACAACCGTATTCGACTGACTGCCATGCCAAACCACCTTCTTTGAAATACCGATAGTTTCAGCCAGTTTCTTAGCTTCCTCAACCTGACTGTCCGAGCCACTTCCATACACATCAAGCACGATATTCGAATTCCCCGCAATAGCAAGCGCACGCAATGCCAAGGGAAGCTGCTTACGGAAGTCAAACTTACCCACCCACATCACATGGAACTCCTGGTTTTCAAATCGGTCCAACGGAATATCATCCGAAATAAAACAGCCCGTTTCCGGAATAACAACAGAAGTCAACCCTTTATATTTTTTTATTGCACGGTAAGAATCAGGAATGGAACTTACCAAAACCTTAGCGGTATGAAAAGCCTGCCCTACACGTTTGTCATGCTTCAACTGCCAAACATTAAGAAAATTCTTCAGACGGTTAAAAAGCTTCATCTTCAGCCCAGCTCCCTGTAAATAAGCCGTAGGAAACTGTTTCAGTCCACCAATCGGTCCCCACACAAACGGAACCCCGTTCTCCTCCGACAGTTTCCACAGATAACCCGGCTCACGGAAGCCAATCATATTCAGTTGATGCAGCACATCAATCTTTTCATGCAAGCAAATCTCCTTCGCCATCAGATACGTCTTCCACTGCCACTCCCGGTAATACTTATAAAACCGCCAGTCACCCTGGTTCCAACACATCGTTCTGATTTCCTCACTCACCGGATTATAATAAAAGTGCATATTCTTTGCTTCGGGCAAGTCAGTCATCACCGCCTCAATCTTCTCCCGAAACTCACCTTCCGTAATAATAAACAGTTCACAAAACTTGGCAAGATTACTCACCCAGTTCCACGCCATCCCCGGCTCACTCCCCATTCCCGGAGAGCAGGCATACGCATTGATCAAGATTTTAAGCATAAAATAAAAGAAAATCTACATTATTTATCGACAAGCAGCTACAACCTTACCATCTTCTTCCAGTCATAGTCACCCTCCTTAAACGTCTGTGAAAACCAGTTAGAAGAAACTTTTAACACATACGCCATGGCCACTATCAGCACCATATTCATCAAAAGATTCAGCGGGAACCAATGATTCCATGAAGTGTTAAACACCAGCCCCTGACACAAATATATTTCCAGACACAAAGCCGAAACAGAATACATGAACCGATGCATCCAATTCAAGCTATAAAGCCGAATCAGCCACGATTCACAACACAAACGATACATACCCAATGTAACCCCCATCAATGGAATCAATGTCAAGACCTGCAGATGAGCAATAGCCTCCTGCTTCGTACCTGCAATTTGCAAACCATAAAACAAAAGTATGGAAACAATCAATAAGCAAAGATTCTTACCCCGATGATGAGTCTCCACTCCATGCTCTTTCATTCGCAAGCCACAGACTGCACCTGCCAACATAAACAAGAAATAATGACACCATTTAAAGTAAGTTTCCCCATACATAAAAATAGACGAACTATCCTCTGTAAAATACCATCCCAACACGGCCACACAAGCAGCACCAAACACCCACTTCAGTCTGTCAATGAAATATCGTTTGATAAAATACAGCAAAACATAGTAAATCATGATGCAGCTCACAAACCATCCACCCCCATGCAAGATGGTAAAATCCATGCCAAACCGCACATCAAACACAAAAGCCATGATCGCTGCCCACATCAGCACGGTAGGATAGATGCGGTTGATACGCCGTTTATACCAGTTGAAGAAGTCACCTCCTCTGCCCAAGAATAAGGTAAAGCCACTGCAGAAAAAAAACAGCACGTCACCGATTGCGCCCCCCGTAGAAAGCCTTACCAACGATTCAGGATAAAGCATTCCCATGTGCGAGTTCGTAATCAGTAAAGCCGCAAAAAACTTCAAAATATCAATAGACGGATTTCTTTTTTTCATCGTGTACTTGCTTTAATTGTCCTCTCTCCGTTTTTCTTCCAAGAAAGCCAGATGCTTCACCTTATCCGCTTCACACGTAAAACGGTCTTTCACTTTTTTAGCAGGAACACCCGCCCAAATTTCACAAGGAGGAATATCACCAGTCACCACAGAACCTGCAGCCACGATGCTTCCCCGTCCGATAGTCACTCCGGAAATCACAATCACAGAAGCCCCTAACCACACATCATCCTCCACCACAGTTGTACCGTTCTCACCCCGTTCTCCGTCCCAGATAGTCACTCCCGGCGTAGAGAAGCTATGGTCATGCCTACCCACAAACTGCACATTACCAGCCATCAGCACATTATTACCAAAATGCACATTGCTTGCCACATTACAGCCATTCCCAAACTGCACATTATTACCAATTACCACATCCATGTGCTGGGCAAAATGCGTACCGCCCATCACGCGCACAAAACCCTGGTACTTTACCCAAGGATAGCGCAAATGAAAGACATACCAGGTACGAAGCATATTAAACAAGTAACGCAACACAAAACTTCCCTTACTTGCCCCATTCGGCATATTCTTAAAATCAATCTTCATCAATCCGTCTCTATTTATTTTTCAAACACACACTTGCAGGCATCAAAAATCCGCTGAGCCGCCTTATCTGGAGTAAAGTTACTCTCTATCTCCACTGATTTCTTACCCATAGCCTCCAAGTCAGCACCGTGAAACTTATCAAGTGTATCCAGAATCTCCTCTTTTTTCAATGGGTCAAAGTTATACCCATTAACCCCATTTTGCACCAGTTCATAATGCCCCCCGTTATAAATGCTGCTTGCCACAGGCTTTCCGCAAGCCATCGCTTCCGGAATAACCAGACACCAGTTATCTTCCAAGGTCGGCATGATAAACACATCACAAAGTGCATAATAACGGTAAAGCAAATCATAGTTAACTGCTCCCAGAATATGTACTGAAGAACAAGAATCATACTGTTCCTTCATCTTATCCAGCAATATACCCTTACCGATAACAATCAGATTATCATCCGGATGCTTCTCAATATGCGCAGTCCAAGCATCCAATAACTGTTCAATTCCCTTGCGCTCCACCATCTGTCCCACAAAGAGATAAGTCAATCCCCCTTTAAGGTCCAATTCCTTAGCCAGAACCTGTTTATCTGCATCCGTTACCGTCTTCACAGCCTCTGCCAATCCAAAGCTGTCGGCACACATACACCCCTTCACCTTAGGCGTATGCTTAAAGTGCAAGCCCTCATTCAGATATTGCTCAGTCAGTGTACCGTTAATCAAGAAATGATCAACCGGCATCCCCACAATTCTCCGGTACCACGAACGCCACTGCGGAGAGTTCCGTTCCACATAAGCCGTACGTTCATAAAACATACAAAGTTTCTTGCGATGCAACACCGCATAACGGATACCGGCAGGAGCCCATCCGCCAAAACCCTCTGTAATCACCACGTCAGGCTTCACTTCCTTCACCTTCTTATACAATCCCGGCTGTCGTTTGATCACCAATGCACTGTTGGCAAAATCTGACTCCTCATTACCCATGGTAGTGCGTTTCTCCCCACTCATAATAATGGCATTCTTTCCGAGCGTTGTTTTCAGTTTCTCACGCACCAGGTCAGAAGTATTCTCTTCTGAGCAGATAATATAAAAATTTCCCTTACTCAACTTATTCAGGTACTCATATACAGGGATTCGGTAATTCCCGAACCAAGGCGAAATCCAAAGTATCTTCATAACCGCTTATCTTGCTTTTTTAAAATCATTAATTACATCCTTATAATAGTCCACCATCTGTGAAATAATTACCTTCATATCAAACCGCTGCATGATTCTGTCATGTGCCGCCTTTCTGATTTGGTCTTTTCTTTCAGCAGTCAACGAACAAACTTCTTCTATCTTTTCAGCCCAACGCTTTGGTTGTTGAGGAGGAAGCAAGAAACCGCTCACCCCATCCTCTATGATTTCACTCATACCTCCGGAAGAACTACCTATTACAATCGCCCCCGAAAGCAAAGCCTCGATACACACCATCGGCATATTCTCCCACCATGAAGGAAAACAAACCACATCTGCCTGTGCATACCGCTTCATCACCTCTTCACGGGGCAGCTTGCCTACCATGTGAAACCATTTACATGGTCCGTATACAGCCTGTAACGCATCAGCAAATGCACCCGTTTTTCCTACAAAGTCTAATTTGAAATCACCGATACTTCCTGACTCAGCCAATATTTTACCCGTCTCTGCCAAATCACCACACCCCTTCCAGTCACAAACTGTTCCTACAAAAAGCAGCTGTTTCTTTTCGTCAGTTGCTTCCATTGACAATTTCTGGTTTATCCATTTAGCAGCCTGAATTGGGTTATAAATCACATGAATTTTATCCGGATTTATCTTCAAGTATTTCACACTCCACTCCTTCAGCGAGGTACTACACGAAGTCAGATAACCTGCTTTCTTCATCACCTGCAACTCCTTGCATCCCTGCCAATAATACACCGCATTTGCTTTCGAAAAAGCCTGCAAAGAAAATGTGTCATGATCAAGCAACATCGGCGTATGCAGACGTGTAACAACCGGTACTCCAATTCCTTCCAGATAATATCCTTCTGCTCCATATTCAGGCACCTCAATAAGATCCACATCCCCCAGTTCCAGCACCTTTTCGCGAATCTTTCTCCGGTACGAATAAAAGCGATAAAACATACGGAACTTCTTCCATGGTGAGTTCCCTTCCACCTGAGGAATCACAAAGTCCCCTCCCGAAAGCCGGATGACTCTAACCCCTTCATCGTCATCATCTGATGAGATTTGCGTATCATCCGAAGCAGCAATCACCGTAACCCGATGCCCAGCATCGTGCAAGCCATGCGCTACTTCCTTAATATATGATGCGATACCTCCTCCACGAAGAGAAGGCGGGTATTCACGACAAACAAAACAAATGTGCATAGTCTTTCTATCTAAAGTGAACTAATTTTAAAATCCACTAGCTATCAAAGCCACCGGAGGATAAGCTATAATTTGCCACTCAGGAGCATAATCCCAAACAATTAACTCAAATTGATAATAGAACCAAGCCACCATGACAAACGATAATAACACCAAGAAGCGGTTCCGTAACGTTACTTTTTCAGAAACAAATGGATACACAAACGGCATAAAAGCCAAAAGCATCATGAAGAAACGAATTTGAGCCAAAGGCTTGGTGTACATCGAAGCAACAGCTAAAAGCAGAAGCATTGTAATATTCAAGATAAAAGCTTGTGTATTATCAATCATTACCTTTCTTTTTAGCCATAACTGCCGAAAAACAATCAAGAACATTGGTAATGCAATGACTAGAACTTGCGACATGACCAATGTACTCGCCCCATCATCTTGTCCTTCTGATGCAGCCAAACGTTTTAATCCATAGCCTGCTACTCCCTGCTCACTCGAAGAAACACTTTCAGCCATCCTCGGGCCCAGCAGTATAAACAAAAACAGCATTCCACCGATGAACAACAATCCCGTTTTGGTCAATCGTCCCCATAAAGGTTTATACAATAAGAAGGGTAGAAAAAGTCCTGTAGATGCATGAGTAAAGATTGCACATATTGCTACTGCCCATAAAGAAATTGTCATTTTCCCTTTTTCAGCATAAGAGCCCAACACATACATCATGATAGCCTGAGCAAAGAATTGCTTCTGTATCTGAAATGTATATTGGAAAAATAAATAAAAGAAGGAAAGGATTATAACCCCACATACAATAGGGTATTTAGGCATATCCATCTTCCGGCACACCTTGTATAGACCTAAAAAAATAAGCATGTACTCCACCAAAGTATATAATGCTGCAAATAATGGGTAATACCCAAAAGTCAAGTAATAGCCGAAATAATTATAGATTCCATTCATAAACTCTCCAGAAATGGCAGTTCTATCAGGGTCTGATAAGTAATCCAAACCATATATATAAATCAGCGATTTTAGAAATCCTAAATCCGGAACATTCGTATAAGCTACATAATAGTTCACCTGATCTCCATCCGGAGTCTTCGTAGCATTAATTGCTCCTAAATAAATAGCAACACAAGCCATCAAAAGCAGATAATCCGAATATTTCGGATTTTTCTTTTTCCAAACCAAAGATACCATCAGAGGCAAGCCGATAAAAGGTGGAAGGATTATAAAAAGAATAAAATATCCTATAATATATCCCCAATTTATCTTTTCACTGCTCTGTGCAAGATAAGTATTCATTCTCATGATTTCAACTTATAATATACATACAAACCTGAGTTCTTTATCCTATCCAAGAACTGGAGTACTTTTACCAGTTTCTTCTTCATTTCCGAACTCTTTGCTTCACTCAACACTCGCTCAATTTGAGCCTTTAATTCCAACTGAAAAGCTGCCACATTACTTTTCTCAATATGAGCAAGTATCATCACCAAATCCTGTGAATAGTCCTTCTTCACAGCCGACACCGTTCCCTCATACTTCCGGTACCCATACACACAGGCATCCCTATACACATTTCTATCCGAATGAAGAAGATAATCCACTATAAAAGCAGAATCCTCCATCAGTCGGCAATGAGGTATAAAGCGAATCTGATATTTTTCAATGAGATCCCGACGGAACAGACACGTCCAAAGGAAATACTCCTTCATTAAAACCTTCTTGAAGAATTTATCGGCATTCATCACCGTTCCATCAAATCTTCTTCGAATTACTTGTTTTTTATTGACAAAAACTTGCTTTTCATTTTCATCAATCGGCAAAAAATCTGCTTTTACAAAGGTAGCTTGATACCGTTCCATTGCTTCCACTAAGACCGATAAAGCATCAGGCATCAGCACATCATCTGCATCAGCAAAAAAAACATATTCACCTTTAGTCTGTTCTAAAGCTATATTACGAGCAATGGATACTCCTTCGTTTTTTTTAGACAACACATTTATCCTTTGACTCTTTTCTGCATAAGATTGAAGAATCTCCAAACTGCTATCCGAACTTCCATCATCTACCGCTATCAGTTCCCACGCAGTGTACGTTTGTTGCAAAACACTTTCTATACATGGAGAAAGGAAACGTTCCGCATTATAAACAGGAAGAATGATTGATACTGTTTTGTTTTGCATACTTAAAAACCTTTTACTAATCCGATTCTTCGTAAAATACTTCTATAAAAATCAATCGTAGGCAAATAATAACCATAAGGTAATACCTTCTTCAACCTGCGGTTCCATTCTCTCATACACATCAGTCGATCATGATTTGTATTTTCATAGTTAAGTAGTACATTTTCCTTCCCCAAAGAATGAAATAAATCTATCCAATCTTCAGCTACTTTTTCAAAAGCAAAATGGGTCTCCATGTAGTTATAAAAGCCATCAATATCATTGTCTTCTGACTTTAATAAATGAATGATACAACGAGCCAAGTCTTTAGTCTTTTTATAAAGCAAGCCTGTTTTATTATAAACTGTATTTTTAAAACCTCCAAAGTTAATGGTCGTAACGACACAGCCCATTGCCTGCATCTCCAATGCTGTAATGCAAAAAGTTTCACTGACTCCTGAAGGATTAGGAACACCTACTCTTGTTTTAGCAAGCACTTCATTTTTCTCTACTCCAAGTACTCCCCAAAATTTAACCGAAGGAAGTATTTCACCTTGTTCATCTATCAAACAGGGCATAAACTTATTTTCATAAGATTCTTCCGCAATTCCATAACGTCCTAATTTAGCACCTCTATCATACAATTTGCCCGAGCCAATTACATTCAATCTTGCATCTGGAATGTCTTTCAACACCTCATGCCAAGCTTCTGCCAAAAGATGAAATCCTTTATATTCAACAATACTACCAATGTAAGTAACGTCATGCGGACGCTCTGATAAAGATAATAAGTCGCTTTTTAGGGTTTTCATATACTCTACAGGCATACCGTTATATACATAGGATGACTTCAAGAAGGCCTTATGATCACGATACATATTAAGCTGCTCACGACTCACACATATAATTCGTTCTACTTTATCGTCATTTGCCAACAATGACAGTTCTTTCCTTGGAATAAAATTGTGAGCCCACACCAATAGTTTCGTATCTACATTCGCTATTGCTTTCTTGATTTCCAGATACCAAGAAGGTTCATATTTAAAAAGTAAATAATCTGGCTTTACATTGTACACCAACTCTGAGATGTTACTTATTTTAATTGAGTTAAGTTCTGGTGACAGCAGCTCTACTTCATGGGCACCCACTATTATTTCAATATTATCTGGATGTTTTTTCTGAATATAATGCGCTGTTGCTTGAATGATATATTCTGTACCTCCGACACCGGGATTGCCATGTTCTAGGTTTCGACAATCAATATATTTTAAGCCACTATTAGGCAAATAAAAAGCTATCTTCACTTGAATCCCTTTCCTAAAAAAATTAATTTCAAATACTTGTTATTTTCAATCGGACTAGCTACAAACAAAGTCAAAGCTATTACGACAACAGAAAGACTAAAAGCTGCTAAAAACAAAACTCCTTCTGAAGTGTTTTGAAGAGTTGCCACACTTTCTAGCCGAATCGGATAAATAATGAAATAGTGAAAACAATAAATAACTAAAGATTTCCTGCCCACTAGCTCCACTAAGCTACAAAGTGATGGCTTCATATACTGCTTATAACAATAGATAAAACCCATAAACGATATACATAATACAATCTGCATAAGTGTAAAAGGAACAGTTTCTATCCATTCAACATGTTTAAAGTAACAAATTGTAGTAACTATAAAGAGAATAAAACATAATACACCTAAAGCAGAATAATTATCTTTTTGTAGAACACTTCGCGCTTTAGATGGAACTCTTAAAAATTCTCCGATGAAGTAACCTAACACCAAAAAACGATAATACGACAAACTCATACCTAAAAACAAATTTCCACCTATTCTCTCCTCAAAAATTATTCCTATAAAGAATGGAGTCATCAGGATAACAAATAGCAAGCATATTCTCCCCCCCCCATTCAGTTTATTAGGAAGCAATTCAGCTAACTTTAAAAAAGGAATGAAAAATACCCAACAAATAAACAAGCTCAACAAGAACCAATATCCTGCATGAAAAGCATCAAATAAGTATCTGTCGAAAGCATCAAAGGTAAAAGCATAAAATGTACCACATGAAATGAAAGGGATTAATAACGAAACTCCTTTCTTCTTTATAGATATTAACCAGTTCCTTTCCTTTAATCGATATGCCATGAATCCAGAAAGCATAAACCAGAAAGGCATATGAAATCTTGTAAGCAGTTCAAAAACTTCTGTACGCTTTCCCATGCACAATAAATAGGCATGACCCAGAACTACAAGGAAAATGGCAATGCCTTTTAGGAAATCTAAAAATGTATTTCTTTCCATCATCAAACGAAATTTACAATTAAAACAAAAGATAATTAAATTCCATTTCTTTTAAGGCTTTGCAGTTTTATCATCGTATAAGTTAAAATACCTGCTATAAAACTTGGTAGTTTAAATGCTTGATTCCATATCCGATATGTAATTGGAATACTCTTACTTTCAAACCATGAGCTGACGTAGTTATGCGATTTTAACCATTTTATTTTTTTTAAATGATAAAAGAGACCCATTTGACGCACTGTCATTGTATAGTAGATAACCTGTCTCTTATACACATCTCCGACCCCACGAGACGGACTCCTATCTCGTATGCCG
>ERZ1026988.693-NODE-693-length-11728-cov-6.546560_pt1 | contig 11728 bp, 7 predicted proteins | sample MGYA00519291_ERZ1026988 | MGnify/ENA primary metagenome ERZ1026988 (study PRJEB26926, sample SAMN06164795) | human gut metagenome | biome: ENVO:00009003; feature: ENVO:2100002; material: ENVO:00002003 | host: Homo sapiens | place: USA | collected 2012 ... | reverse complement strand
TATTGATAATTAAATACTTGACAATAGAATTTTATTTTTTGTCATCTACTAAAAACGCCAAGACGTTTTATTTCAAACGTGCTGGCGTTTTTTTTTATTGGTTCAAGTTTCGCAAATCTGCTTTCTTTGGGTATGAACGAGTGGAAATTTGCAAAACATGAAATGTAAATTAATCAGAATCGGCAGCGGATGTCAATACCTACTTGAACCGGTCGTCCAGCCTGTGCAAATCCGCGGCTCATGGTTTCAAAATAGAAAGCCTGATAATCTTTGTTTAGAGCGTTGTTCACCCAAAAGGCAATTTGTCCGTTTCCTTTATCAAGGCTGACTCTTCCGCTTAGGGTTCCGTAAAGCGACTGGCTGGCATTGTTTTTTTCTGTCCAGTAAATACGTCCGGTTGCTTTATAATTGGCATTTACAGTGATATTGTCCAGAAAACAATGCTTGCGTAATGCGAAAACATATTGGCCACCTATATTAAAGGTGTGTTTCGGGACAAAGGGAACATAGTTTCCGTTATAATTGATTTCAGTCATTTTTCCTCCTGCTGCCTTTTCATTGGTAACATAATCGGTAAACGTGGCATACGTATATCCGTAATTTCCGTTTAAGCTGAATGCATTGGTTATCTGTGTACGGAGACTTATTTCAGCCCCTATACTGCGGCTTTTTCCGGCATTAGTCGTAATGCGTCCCAGTCCGTTTTCAGAGAAGCGTGATAATTGCTGGTTGTGGGTGTCCATATAAAAGGCAGCAAAGTCTGTTTGCAGTTTGCCCTCAAGTAGGGTTAAGTGTGCACCAACTTCATAATTCCATGAATATTCCGGGCGGTAAGTTATGGCATTTTCAATATCCGTAGTGTAATGAGGAATCTTGTCTCCTCCCATCTGGCTGACCATGCCTCCGCTTTTTTCATCAATGGCAGCAATCATTCCGTTCGTCATCTCTCCTTGAAGAAGGTCGGAGAACATTTGTACGTTGTACCCTCCTGAACGGTAGCCTTTGGTTACACTGGCGTAGATGTTGCTGTGGGTCGTAAAGTCATATTGCAAAGCTATTTTAGGAAGTAGTTGCAGGTTGTCGGTATTCAGCTTACCGTTTAGCATTGGATTTGTTTGCAGTCCTTTTAGCGTAATGGGACGCATAGGCATTTTGATGTTGAAGTCAAAATTCAGTGTACTGCCAGACTGATAATCTAACCAATATTTTTCATACTCTAATCGGAGTCCTGCCGTGAGTGACAATCCTTCGGTAAATAAGTCATTGATAGTAGACTGATGGTAAACCGCAACACTGCCCACTGGGCTTTTGAATTGTCCGCCTACGGTAAAAGTCGGATCGGTAACATCTAACGACATCTCCGGCATACGTGGGTTGCTTTGTTTTAATGCGGTAAAGATTTTGTTGACATTTCCTTCAATCATGCTGTTTACTCCGTCTTCACAGAAAGTAACAGGTGCTTCAGTTTTGAGCCATTGGTAAAAGCCGCTCACACCGGTAGTCCATTGCCATTTCCTTCCGGGTTTTGATTTAAGTACAAATTCCTGTGATAACGTTTTTGAGTTTTGCTTCTGAATAAGCGTATAGATATTTTGTTCGGTAAAATCCTGATCCATATTCATCTGGTCATACAGGTATTGAACTCCGGTAACGCTGCTCAATATGAATTCATCGGCTTGATATTCCAGATTTAATCCGCCGTTTACGAGGTTACGCTTGTATCCACTGTCGTGATTGTATGAAATCTTTCCGATATATTCCTCCCGGTCTTCTTTTCCTGTTGTTTTTCCGGTGTAGGCATAAGGATACCCTCCCTGGTTATTGTATTCGTAATTTACCGTAAAGTCCAGCTTCAGGTTTTCTTTAGGCAAGTAAATCGCCCGGATACGTCCGCCGAATTCATTGTTCCGGTCAATGCGTTTTGCGTTATAGGTATTTTTAAAGAAGCCTCCGTCATGGCGGTAAAACAGTCCTACAGAGAAAGCAAACTGGTTAGATATGCGGTGATAGTGTGTCAGTGAGGCTTGATAATCGTTATAGGTTGCTCCGCTTAAGCGTAGGTCGGTTCCCTGGTAGGTGAAGGGCGATTTTGTGAACACGCGGATTAGTCCTCCCATGGTATTTCTTCCATAGAGGGTACCTTGTGGACCGCGCATAACATCGATACGCTCAATATCGGCATAATTAAAGTCGAATGCCGATTTCTCGATAAAAGGAATGTTGTCAACATATAATCCTACTGCCGGTGTGTTGGTACGTGAGCCGATTCCCCGCACATAAACCGAAGTAGTTAATTTCGAACCATAATCGGGTATAAACAGATTCGGAACAAGAGACGAGAGCGATTTGACCGAGTTGACCACATGATTTCGCATATCATTTTGTGAAAGCGAGGTGGCAGCTACCGGTTGCTGGCGAAGCCGGTTATTTTCTTTTGGGGTAGCAATTACTACTACTTCCTCAATGTCGATAACTTTTGTACTGTCTTTAGGTGAGATATAGTTTTCGGCTTTAGCCGGATTAGCTATGACTCCCGTCACAGCTATTAAAGAGATAAGTGAGATACGTCTTTTCATTCCGTTAAATCTGTAAGTTTTGTAATTCGGGTGCAAAGTAACGGCATGATGGCGAGATATGCAATCCTAATTTATGAGGATTTGCGGATCAGTCAAATCCGGTCGGCTTCTATATATCCATGCATCACCGCATAGATGGCAAGTCCGGATACCGATTTGATTCCCAATTTGTCGGTGATGTTTTTCCGGTGAGAGATAACCGTGGTAAGGCTGATGTTGAGTTTTTCTGCTATTTCTTTATTGATTAACCCTTTTGTTACCTGTATCAGAACCTCTATTTCGCGCGGTGACAATTCATGGTCGCTTTCTTGGTTATCGGTTGATAGAGGAGATGCGGCATGTCCATAGCGGCGCAGCTTGATGATAGACGCCACCAGCAGGTCTTGTGGAAGATAAATGTTTAAGGTAGGAATTCCGTTCAGAAGCGGTTGGTTGCCTGCAGCCAATACAATGGTTTTGGGCTTTCTTTCAATAAAGAAAGCAGTGTGTTCAAAGTAAATCTGTGCAGAGATAAAATAATGTGCATACATATCGGGAGTATCATCAGTCAGCTCGCTGAACGAAGCAAAAACGCGTATGGTCGCTTCGGGAAGCAGTTCTTCCAGAATGGTGCGCAGTCCGAGTGCGGTCAGTGTATTTGGTTCGATAATAGCTATTTCGGCTGGGTGATTCATAATGAGATGTGCTTTGATTATTCTGTTGCAAAATTACAACATTATTTGCACTTCTCTCTTTGCTTTTATCCGAATAATTTAAGATTATTGCAAAAAAATAGATGAAAACGATTTGTTTGTAGAAAAATGTTGCTATATTTGCCAACGAGAAAACATTAATCAATGACAGTTTACTATCTTCATATCATCTTGACGGAGACCGGGCGCATGCCCTTCTTCATGACAGCTACCGGGATGACCCCTCGGGGGTAAGGATAGTATAGTTTGCGTTTCTACGTGAAACGCGTCTGCGGATGCAGACATTTCGTTTTATTTTAATCAATATTCTATTTTGTTTTTATAATTGTTCTTTTGCTGTAGTTTATTGCGGCAGGAGAGGCTAATAATATAATCGCATGAAAGTTATGAAATTCGGCGGAACATCCGTAGGTTCCGTGAGTAGTGTATTAAGCGTAAAAAAAATTGTAGAAGCTGTCAATGAAGACGTGATTGTAGTGGTTTCAGCTTTGGGCGGAATAACAGATAAGCTGATAAAGACTTCACGTATGGCTGCTGCCGGTGACGCATCTTATGAGAAAGAGATGAAGGAAATAGTAAATCGTCATATCGAGATGGTTTATACGGTGATACCTGCCGGGCATGAGCGCGAAATTCTGCTTGATCAGGTAAATGAATTGCTTAGCGAATTAAAAGATATCTTTCAGGGCATTTACTTGATTCATGATTTGTCACCCAAAACATCAGCAGCTATTGTGAGTTACGGTGAACGTTTGTCGTCTATCATTGTAGCAGCCCTGATTGATGGAGCGAAATGGTTTGATTCGCGTACGTTTATCAAGACAGAGAAAAAGCATAATAAACATATTCTTGATTCCGATTTAACTACTCAGCTGGTCCGTGAGGCTTTCCGCGAACTCCCCAAAGTATCGCTGGTTCCGGGATTTATTTCATCGGATAAACAGACAGGTGAAGTGACCAATCTCGGCCGGGGAGGCTCTGATTATACTGCTTCTATCCTGGCTGCTTCACTCGATGCCGATATTCTTGAGATATGGACCGATGTAGATGGATTTATGACTGCCGACCCTCGTGTAATCAGTACGGCTTATCCTATTACTGAACTGAGTTATGTGGAGGCTATGGAGTTATGTAACTTCGGAGCGAAGGTGGTTTATCCTCCTACTATTTATCCTGTATGTCATAAAAATATTCCCATTCTGATTAAGAACACCTTTAATCCGGATGCACCGGGTACCATTGTAAAGCAGGAAGCCGATCATTCATCGAAGCCGATTAAAGGTATTTCGTCGATTAATGATACTTGCCTGATTACAATGACCGGACTGGGCATGGTGGGCGTAATCGGAGTGAATCACCGGATATTTAAAACTTTGGCTGAAAATGGCATCAGTGTATTTTTGGTATCACAGGCTTCTTCTGAAAACTCTACTTCAATAGGTGTACGTAATGAGGATGCAATGCTGGCATGTAAGGTACTGAATGAGGAGTTTGCCAAGGAAATCGAAATGGGAGAGATTTCTCCTATGAAGGCAGAGGGGAATCTGGCTACCGTGGCTATTGTAGGCGAGAATATGAAACACACACCGGGTATTGCCGGAAAACTGTTTGGTACGCTTGGCAGAAACGGTATAAATGTAATAGCCTGTGCACAAGGTGCTTCGGAAACCAATATTTCTTTTGTCGTTGAGGGTGGCTCGCTTCGTAAGACGCTGAATGTAATCCATGACTCCTTCTTCCTTTCAGAGTATCAGGTACTTAACCTTTTTATTTGTGGAATCGGTACGGTGGGAAGTAGCTTGATTGAGCAGATTCATAGTCAGCAGGAAAAATTAAAGCAGGAGAGGGGACTGAAACTGAAGGTGGTCGGAATAGCTAATGGACATCATGCGCTGTTTACACGCAGTGGAATAGACCTTTCTAATTATCGTGCAGAATTGGAAGAAAAAGGGATTCCTTCTTCTCCGCAGGTATTGCATGATGAAATAATCGGCATGAATATTTTTAATTCGGTGTTCGTTGACTGTACCGCAAGTCCTGCCATCGCCGGATTATATAAAGATTTTTTGAGTCATAACATCGCAGTGGTGGCTGCCAATAAAATTGCTGCTTCGGCTGAATATGACATTTATGCTGAACTGAAATATATAGCTCGTCAGCGTGGGGTGAAATTCCTTTTCGAAACGAATGTGGGAGCAGGGCTCCCGGTTATCAATACCATTAATGACCTGATAAATAGCGGAGATAAAATCTTGAAGATAGAGGCGGTGGTCAGTGGTACTTTAAATTATATTTTTAATACCATTAGTGCCGATACTCCGTTGAGTCAGACCATCCGCAAAGCAAAAGAAGAAGGCTACTCAGAACCGGATCCGCGTATTGATTTGAGTGGAAAGGATGTGATTCGTAAGTTGGTAATCTTGGCGCGCGAGGCGGGTTACCGGCTCAATCAAGAAGATGTGGAAAAACAGCTTTTTGTACCCGATAAGTATTTTGAAGGTTCATTGGATGATTTCTGGAAACATATTCCTGAATTGGATGCTGATTTTGAGATGCGGCGTCAGAAGCTGGAGGCTGAAGATAAGCGCTGGCGCTTTGTGGCACGGTGGGAAAACGGAAAAGCTACGGTTGCCTTGCAAGAGGTAGGTCGTTCGCACCCGTTCTATAATCTGGAGGGAAGCAATAATATTATTCTGCTTACTACCGAACGATATAATGAGTATCCTATGTTGATACAAGGTTATGGAGCCGGTGCGGGAGTAACTGCTGCCGGTGTCTTTGCTGATATAATGAGTATTGCAAATATTTAGCTTATGAAACATCTTATCATTTTAGGAGATGGTATGGCTGATTGGGCTGTACCTTCTCTGGGAAACCATACATTGCTGCAACATGCCTCTATCCCTTATATGGATAAGTTGGCAAAGATGGGACGCACCGGAATGTTGAAGACCGTTGCCGACGGTTTTCATCCGGGAAGTGAAGTAGCAAATATGTCGGTATTGGGATATGATCTTCCTTTGGTTTACGAAGGAAGGGGTGTACTTGAAGCAGCCAGTATCGGTGTAGAACTGGAACCGGGCGATATGGCTATGCGTTGTAATATTATTTGCGTAGAGGGAGAGACGCTGAAAAATCATTCAGCCGGACATATATCTACTGAAGAAGCCGATGAACTGATTAAGTTTTTAGATGAGAAACTGGGTAATGAGCGAATACATTTCTATACGGGGGTACAATATCGCCATTTGTTAGTAATAAAGGGAGGTGATAAGCGTTTAGCCTGTGTTCCTCCTCATGACATTCCTTTACAGCCTTTCCGCCCGAATTTAATTAAGGCCGAGTGTGCTGAAGCTCAGGAAACAGCTAATTTGCTGAATGCCTTGATTTTGAAATCACAGGAGTTGCTGGCTTCTCATCCGGTGAACCTGAAGCGTATGGCTGAGGGAAAAGATCCGGCGAACAGTATCTGGCCGTGGAGTCCTGGGTATCGTCCACAGATGAAGCCGTTGGCTGAAAAATATGTTTCAATAAAAAAAGGAGCGGTAATAACTGCGGTTGATTTGATTCGCGGAATAGGTCACTATGCCGGATTGCGGTGTATTGACGTTGAGGGAGCAACAGGACTTTATAATACAAATTATGAGGGGAAAGCGGCTGCAGCGCTGGAGGCTTTAAAAACCGATGATTTTGTTTATCTTCATGTGGAAGCTAGTGATGAGGCTGGACATGAAGGCGATGTGGATTTGAAATTAAAGACAATCGAATCGCTTGATCATCGCATTATAGGTCCGATTTATGAGGCAGTGAAAGAGTGGAATGAGCCGGTGGCTTGGGCAGTATTGCCCGATCATCCCACTCCATGTAAACTCCGCACGCATACTGCCGAACCTGTTCCTTTCTTGGTTTATTATCCGGGAATTGAGCCTGACGGGGTGCAGACCTACGATGAGGTGGCCTGTTCGCATGGGGGGTATAGCTTCTTGGAGAAAGATGAGTTTATGAATCTGTTTATGAATATTAACTGAGAGATACGACTATGAACTATTATAGCACTAACAAACAGGCTTCGGATGCTACGTTAGAAGAAGCCGTGGTAAAAGGTTTGGCTGCAGATAAAGGCCTTTATATGCCTTATGAAATTAAGCCATTGCCAAATTCCTTTTATGAAGAAATTGAAACCCTTTCATTTCAGGAAATTGCTTATCGGGTGGCTGATGCTTTTTTTGGTGAAGATGTACCTGCCGATGTGTTGAAGCAAATCGTATATGATACTTTAAGCTTTGATGTTCCTGCAGTAAAAGTAACCCAGTCTATTTATTCTTTAGAGTTGTTTCACGGACCAACGCTTGCTTTTAAAGATGTAGGCGGACGTTTTATGGCGCGCTTGCTGGGCTATTTTATCCGTAAATCGGGAGAAAAGACCGTCAATGTACTGGTTGCCACATCGGGAGATACGGGCAGTGCCGTTGCCAACGGATTCCTTGGCGTGGAAGGTATTCATGTTTATGTGCTTTATCCGAAGGGTAAAGTGAGTGAAATCCAGGAAAAACAATTTACTACGCTTGGACGTAATATTACTGCGATAGAGGTTGACGGCACTTTTGATGATTGTCAGGCACTGGTGAAAAATGCCTTCATGGATGAGGAACTGAACGCACATATGAAACTGACCTCAGCTAATTCAATTAATGTGGCTCGTTTTCTTCCGCAGTCTTTCTATTATTTCTATGCTTATGCACAACTGAAGAAATTGGGTAAGGCTGATAATCTGGTGGTTTGTGTTCCAAGCGGGAACTTCGGAAATATAACAGCAGGGCTTTTTGCTAAAAGAATGGGATTGCCTATTGCTCGTTTTATAGCTGCCAATAACCGGAATGATATTTTTTATCAGTATTTGCAGACCGGTAAATATAATCCACGTCCCTCTGTGGCTACCATAGCCAATGCAATGGATGTGGGGGCTCCAAGTAACTTTGCCCGTATTCTTGATTTATACGGAAACAGTCATGCGGCTATTTCGTCTGAAATCAGCGGAGCAACTTATACGGATGAGCAAATCCGGCAAACTGTGAAAGCGGTGTATGAAGATACTGGCTATTTGCTTGACCCTCATGGTGCTTGTGGTTATCGCGCCTTGTCTGAACAGTTGCAGCCTGGAGAGACTGGTGTGTTTTTGGAAACTGCCCATCCTGCCAAGTTCTTGCAAACCGTGGAAAGCATTATCGAAGACAAGGTGGCTATACCGGAAAAACTGCAGGAATTCATGAAGGGCGTGAAGCAAAGTGTGCCGATGAGCAAAGATTTTGATTCATTTAAATGCTATTTAATGAGTCGTTGATTTTCTTGAATTTGTAGTTTTATAAAAGCCGCATCGAAGGAAACTTCAATGCGGCTTTTATGGTCGATTCCGTGCAAACAGAAATGTATTAAATCTGGTCGAGGTTTAATTTGAGTCTGACGAATTTTTTTATAAACTCCACGGTTCCTTCTATTCCTAAAACTGAAGAGTCGATACAAAGATGATAAGTAGCAGCAGCTCCCCAAGTTTTGTAACTGTAATAGTTGTAATAAGAAGAGCGCTTTTTGTCAGCTTTCTCTATTAAATCTTCTGCTTCTTCTTCGCTGATATTATGTAACTGCATCAAACGTTCGATTCGAGCTTCCGGCGAAGCCGATACAAATACATTCACGCAGCGCGGATGGTCTCGTAAAATATAATCGGCGCATCTGCCCACAAACAGACAGGATTGTTTTTCTGCCAGATGGCGGATTACATCGCTTTGAATCTTAAACAAAGAGTCGTTGCTCAAGTAAGAGTTATACGGATAAGCTCCTTCGGTGACGAAAGGAAAGCGTGTACCAAACAGTCCGCCTAAGATGGTTTGTGAAGCTTTCTCGTCGGCTTTTTCGAAAAATTCACGGCAAAGACCGCTTTCCTCGGATGCGAGGTTAATCAATTCTTTGTCATAAAATGCAATATGTAAATCTTTTGCTAATCTCTCTCCGATTTCTTTTCCGCCACTTCCTAATTGGCGTCCTAAATTTATAACAAAGTGACTTTCCATAGTGATAGGGGTTTAATTGTCATTACACAAATATATTATTTTCTTGTTAAACAGCTCTTCTTGTGAAGAAATATTTTTTGGAAATACTAAATTAATGTTTGTTTAAACATGAGATGGATGATGTTTGAACTTCTTAAATTGCTTGTAAAGCATAGCTCCGGCTATGAGGCTGGCGGCTGCATCGGAAATTGGCATACTGAACCATACTCCTTTAGATCCCCAAAATAAAGGTAAAATAATCAGGCACGGAATCAGTATCAGTACCTGCCGGCTAAGAGAAAGAATGATGGCTTTTTTAGCCATGCCGATACTTTGGAAGAAGTTAGAAGTAACCATCTGAAAACCGATAATAGGAAAACATGCCACTACAATCCTTAGTCCGTCGGCCGACATCTGTATAAGTGTCTGGTCGGTGGTAAAGGCTGATACGGCAAGCCCAGGCATAAGTTCTCCCACGATAAAGCCGCTGGTTGTAATGATGGTGGCGATGATTACAGTGGTTTTCATTACTTGGTTTACGCGGTGATATTGCTGTGCTCCGAAGTTATATCCTGCGATGGGCTGCATTCCTTGGTTAAGCCCCATTACAATCATGACGAATAAAAAGACAATGCGGTTTACGATACCGAAAGCACCGATGGCCAAATCGCCGTCATACTGTTGCAGTCCTTTATTTATTAAAATGACGATGAAGCAGGAAGCCAGATTCATAAAAAAGGGTGCCAGACCGATTCCGATAATGTTTTCTACGAGTTTTTTACGCAGGCGGTAAATTCCACGCTTGAAATGTAACAAATCTTTTTTCTGTGAGAAAAGTTTGACGAGCCAGGCTAATGAGATAATCTGTGCCAGAATGGTAGCTACCGCAGCTCCTTTAATTCCCATGTTGAATGTATAGATAAATAAAGGGTCAAGCAGCGTGTTGATGATAACGGTGAGAATCGTGGCTGTCATGGCCTTTTGCGGATGTCCTGCCGAGCGTAAAACCGAGTTTAACCCTAAGTACATGTGGGTTACTACATTGCCGAGTAAGATAATGACCATATAATCGCGTGCATAAGGAATAGTTGCCTCACTTGCTCCGAAAAAGAAAAGAATCGGGTCAAGAAATACAAGAGTTAAGAGGGTAAATGCTATGCCGATGATAAGATTCAGTGATACTACATTCCCCAGAATCTGTTGGGCGGTAGTATAATCCTTTTGTCCTAACTTTACAGAGACTAAAGTAGAAGCCCCTACTCCGACGAGTGACCCGAAAGCTGCAGCAAGGTTCATTAAGGGGAAAGTTATGGCAAGACCGGATATAGCTAAGGCGCCAACCCCGTGTCCGATGAAAATGCTGTCAACCATGTTGTAAAGAGATGAGGCTGTCATGGCTATAATAGCAGGTATGGCATATTGAGCTAATAGTTTGCCGATGGATTCTGTGCCCAGTTCGGTAGCGGTTCCTTTTTGTGTCATAAAACTCTTTTTATAAGTGGGTATTCTTGAATTTTGACAACAAAGGTACAGAAAAATATCTATTCTTTGTATCTTTGTAAGCTATAAGAAAAAAGGTATATAAGTTATGAATGGTAAAAAAAGAGGTTTGATAGGATTTCTATTGCTTTGTGTGCTGTCTGTTCACGCAGGAAAAAGTTATAAATATCGGGTCCAGCTCACTGATAAGGCTGAAACCACCTATTCAATTAACAGTCCCGAAGATTTTTTGTCGGCACGTTCGCTTATGCGGAGGGTACGTCAAGGCCTGGCTGTTGATTCAACAGATTTGCCGGTATGTGCTTCTTATATTTCACATTTGGAGAAGCAGGGAGGTAAATTTCTTTTTGCAAGCAAGTGGAACAATACGGTGTTGATGCAGACTCCTGACGAGCAGACAGCCGAACGCTTCCTTGAAAACAAATTTGTGAAGTCGGTGAAGAAAGTATGGGTAGAACCTGATACGGTGTTTCCGCTGAGAAAGAACCGTGAGGATGAAGTGACCAATCGCTGGAAAAAGCAAAAAGACTTTTATGGGCGGGGTGCGCAACAGATAAAAATGCATCATGGCGACAGTCTTCATCAGGCGGGTTTCCGTGGGCAGGGAATACAGATTGCAGTAATTGATGCCGGATTTTATAATGTAGACCTGATGAAGTGTTTCAAGAATATGAAACTGTTGGGCTCTCATGATTTCGTTAATCCGGAATCGGATATTTATGCGCAGCATAATCATGGGATGAAAGTGCTTTCATGTATGGCTGTGAATATTCCTTACGTGATGGTTGGAACTGCACCTGAAGCCGCTTATTTACTGTTGCGCAGCGAAGATAATGATACAGAGCAACCGGTAGAAGAAGACACTGTCTCTTATACACATCTCCGAGCCCACGAGACGGACTCCTATCTCGTA
>ERZ1026988.673-NODE-673-length-12174-cov-9.088044_pt1 | contig 12174 bp, 8 predicted proteins | sample MGYA00519291_ERZ1026988 | MGnify/ENA primary metagenome ERZ1026988 (study PRJEB26926, sample SAMN06164795) | human gut metagenome | biome: ENVO:00009003; feature: ENVO:2100002; material: ENVO:00002003 | host: Homo sapiens | place: USA | collected 2012 ... | reverse complement strand
GTTGGTGGAACGGTACGCACATGGTAATTACGCGCCATGTAATGCGCCCCATTTATGCCCGTGTGTGTCGAGGGGGCGAAATGCGCGAAATACAACATGTATATGCGTTGGTGGAACGGTACGCACATGGTAATTACGCGCCATGTAATGCGCCCCATTTACGCCCGTGTGTGTCGAGGGGCGTTGCCCCTATCTCGACATACTGCCCTTACAGGGCGCGATACCTTTTAAACCCGAGACATGGGGGAAACCCAGGGTGTCGCAGCCCTTCGGTCTGCTTTACCCTGGGCTGAAATACCCCTGCCCTTACAGGGCGCCGCGGTTTCAAAACCTTCGAATCATCACTGAAATATATGCTACAAATTGTTTGTCACAATATGCTGAATACATTGTCAACATATCCACACTTTTTTGCTACCGAATCCGAGTAGCCCCATCTTCGCAAACATATCCCATAGAAACCGGCAGCCCCGAGGCCGAGCAACATCAAGTTGCTTAGCCCCGGGGCTGTTTTAGTAAGTGGAGCCTGAGGTTTCAAGGCTCAAAGGTTTCAAGGAATAAAGAGGGAGGTTCAGTTAAGGCACCATGACCTTGCGGCCATTCAGCACGTAAACACCCTTGGTCAAAGGAATGCTCACGTTGCCCTGCACCTTTTCGCGGTAAATGGTGCGACCCTGCACATCGCAAACCGTAACGAGCGTTTCCTGCGGAGCCACTACGATGATTTTGCCATTGCGCACGTACACGTCCATGTTCGCATCTGCATCAGTAGCCTGACCGATTTCAGTGTTCACCTGTCCTTCTTTTTGGTAAACACGTACCCAGTCGAACTCCGTGCGGTAAGTAAAGTTCGTGTCAGCCGGTTTAGCCCACGAGCCATTACCCACGCTCTGGTTCAGAATGATGTAGAAATGCTTGTCGAAGGGCCACTGACCCTTAGCCAAGGCATCAACATCCGTCGATTTGGCGTACGAGAACACCTTGCGGCCATCCACATACCAGCTCAGCTTATCCTCCTCCCATTCCAAACCGAAGGTGTGATACTGCGTAGATTCGCACGAAATGGTGCTCGACTTTTTAGGGTTGTTAGCCTGACCGTGGCAACCGGCTTCGCTGTTGGCCCACTCCGAGTGAATGGTATGGAACGAATTATCCTTATCGTCAATCTGTTCCCAGATGTCAATTTCGCCATCCTTCGGCCAGCCCTTCACCGTTTTCGTCGGCATCATCCAGAAGGCCGGGAAGTTACCCGTGTGCGGCGTAGTCAGAATGCGCGCCTCGATTTTGCCGTAAGTAAAGTCAAACTTATCCTTACTTTCAATCGCACCGCTAATCATGGCCTGCTGCTGTCCTTTGTCGTCCTTTTCAGCAGCCAGCGTATTAGGCTTACACAGCATCACGAGTTTACCATCTTCCATGTAACCCGTTTGCTGCTGTCCCTCCTCAGTTTGCGCCACAAAGCGTTTCCACGTAATGCCGTGTCCCACCTCCGAGCGGCTCCAGTATTTTGAATCGGGCATGCTGCCGTTAGCCGTATTGAACTCATCAGCCATCACCAGTTTGTAGTCAGCTTCAGTCGTAGGTTCAAAGTCAACCGTCATGCGCACCTCGCCATTCACGCTGTCAGCCTTCACAATGTGAACCTTCGCATCGTCCACGGTGTACTCGCTCCACTGGCGGTTACCGTGAATGTACTGTGCCCCGTCAAGGTTATGACCGTGGCGCACCGTCAGTTTGCCCGGCTTGTAACCCTCGGCAGCCGGAACAAGCAAAGTGTTCAGCGCACGGCCGTAAGGCACCTCGGTGGGCAAACCCTTGTTGCTCTTACCCACGATTGAACCATTGGTGGTACGAATGTCGAGTTTCGAAGTTTCAGGGTGTACGTTCAGAATAAAGTCCACCACATAACCCCCGTTAGCTTCAATCTGGTTCTCCTTGCCTCCCTCGGTCCATTGTCCGGCCGGGTCAATGTTGGCCCAATCCACCTTCAAGCGAGCGCGATAATTGCCATAGCGCAAGTTTTTGGGCAGTGTAAAGTTAGGCACTGCCAAGCCTGCGCTGGGCTGTACCGAAGCACCCTGCGAGTTTTTGTTGTTGAAGAACGAGTAGGCAAACAGCTCACCCGAAGGCGAGGGCGTACCGTCGGCATTCAGGGTATAATCAAAGTGTCCGTCCTGGTCAAGGTCAAGGTAAAGGTAGGCATGCATCGGGCCACCCTGATAGGTGATTTCCGTAGCAATTTCGTCGCCCGGAACAGCCGACACCTCCTCGCCAGTCAGGTTGCGGAACACCAACTCCTTGCCCGAGTGCGGCACAACGAGCGTCGAAGTACCTCCCTTCGTAGCCGTAAACTTCACGCGGTTCAATCGGCGGTCGGTGCGGCTGATAGCCAAATCCTCGGGGAAGTTGATGGGGTAATCCTTACCCTGCACCTGTCCGTCGGTCGACTTGAAGAACGGAATGAGTTCAACGTCGCCATCAATGTATTTGGCCGGAATGGTGTAGCAGCTGTCGGCATCGAGTTCGCGAGCCACCGCCATGTGTTCCATGTACTGCGGCGTGTCGAACACCAAGCTGTCCGTGCTGGCCAAGTTACCGTGATTGATAATCATGTGCGAGAACTTGAAGTTCGGAGCAGGACGCAGGCGCACTTTGTAATCCTTGCCAAACGGAATTTTTTCCTGGGCAAAGTCCGAACCATCCACCTTCAGCACATCGCCGTTCAGTCCGCCGCCGTTCGGGCGCGTACCGCGCTTCACGGTTACCTGCTGATTATCGGTGTACACCACCAGACGCATATCGGCAAAGGCACCGCGGTTATTGTAGATGGTGTTGTCGGCTGCCGTATTGCCGCCCGGGTCTACGCAGTCCCAGTCCACCTTGTAGCGCACGCGGTAAACACCGGGTTTCAAGGTGTCGGGCACCGTAAATTCGGGCATGTTCAGGCCGGCATTGGCCGACTGTCCGGCACTGTTCTTTCCCTTGAAGTGGCTGTAGGAAAGCACCTCGCTGCCGGGTTTCACCTGTTCGCCGTCCACCGCCACATCGAAGCGTCCGTTCTGGTTCGTGTCCAGGTAGAAGTAGCCGCTCATGGCATTACCCTTCCAGTTAAAGCCCACCTGCACCTTTTCGCCGGGCTTAGCCGTCAGCACCTTGTCGAGCACTTTGTTGTAGAGTTTGCGCGTAACGCCTTGGTTCACGGGCACTACGGTAGCCTCGGTCTGACTTGCGGGCTTGAACGTCACCGAATTGAGCAAGCGGTCGTTGTTCTTAATGCTCTGATCTTCGTCGAAGTTAATGCCGTAGTACACGCTGCTGAAGCGCGGAGTTGAATTGTCGTCAATGATGATGTCGTCCACGTAGAACAGGAAGTCCTGCTTCAAGTCGTGGGTCGACTTCAAGTCGGGCACCACGAGCAAGTTGTGAATTTCAATGCCGTTGGCACCGCTCACGGGGAACACCGCATCGCACCATTTACCCGGCTGCACCTTGGCCGTCGAGGTTTGCCAGAACTGTTCCGTGGTAGTGGGCTGCCAGGGGCGATCGGTGCGTCGTCCCAAACCGATGAGCATGACGCGGCTGTCCGAGGGCGTCCATATTTTCACATGCACATAGCGCACCTTGTTTTTCAGTTCAAAGGGCTTTTTCAGCGTCACCATGGCTCCGAAGGTGTTGCTGCCGAAGCGCGAACGCTGTGCACCGAGCACCTTGGCCGACTTGTTCGGGGCAAAGCCCAAAATGTCGTCGACCTCGGTATAGGGGTTAGCCGTAACCTTGGCGTTACCTTTGAGGCGGTTGTCGCGGAACGGTGAATGTTCCCAAGTATCGTACACACCTACTTTGGCGTAGCTCTCGGCTGTTTCAAAGTCGCAAAGCAGGGAATCGGTTTGTGCCATCATGCCCATCGGAAAGAGCAAGCCGGCCAAACTGAGGTATTTCTTTATATTCATGGTAGTTTTGTCTGAATAGTGTGGATGATTTTAGTAAATAGATACTGTGTGGAGCAGCGGGCAAGCCTTGCTGTCGGTAATGGTGATGCGCACAATTTTGGCTTTGTAGCCCGTGCCGTAGCTGTTTTGCGTGCTGCCATTCAGCGGAATGATACGCTTGTAGCCCACCGTGGTGGTAGCAATGTTACCACCGCGTTTCACAAAGTTCTGACCATCTTCGCTGGTTTCGATTGAGAAACCCTTGATGCGCTGTCCCAAACGGATATACTCCATCATCGACACGTAGCGAATGGTTTGCGGCGTGTCCCACTCAAAGGTCAGCGTAGCCGTCTTCACGTCGTCGTCGGTTGCCCAATAAGTATCTTTGTTGTCATCCTTCAGATTATCTGCCACATAGGTCGTCTTTGCGCCATTGGCGCGCGTGGCTGAGGCCGTTACTTTGGCCGTCTTAGCCAAATCAGTACCCAGACGCTTTTCGAGTTCCTTACCAAATTCCTCCATACGCTTTACGGTCTGATCGGGCAAATACCCCGACTTATCGGGGGGCAGGTTCAGAATGAGTGTAGCGTTTCGTCCTACGGTTTCAAGGTACATTTGGAAAAGGCGTTCGGTAGAGTGAATGGTTTCGCCATCGTGCCAGAACCAGCCGCCCGAAGTAGCCTTGGCATCGCTTTCGCCCGGGTGCCAGCGCCAACCGTTTTCGTCGCCATACTCGCCATCGCCCATCGCCCAGCAAGTTTCGCCGGCCCATCCGGCTTCGTTACCAATCCAGCGTGCTTCGCCACCCACACCCCACATAATGATGTCGGGGCAGGCATTGTGAATAGAGTCGCGCAGGTTGGGAATGTCGTAGTACACTTCGGCATTGCCAATGGTGCGGTTCTTGTCGGCTTCGCCACCATAGTAGCCACCGCCACCGGTTGCACCGTCGAACCACATTTCAAACTGATCGTGACCATAGGCAGCTGCTTCAGCACACTGAGGGAAGAACACCTTCTTGGTGTAATCATCGGTATAATTGCCGTTTTCATCCTTTTTACCCCAGTAACGGCTGTTGCGGTCCCAGGGCGAAATGTAGAAGCCGTATTTCAGCTTAAGTTCCTTAGCTGCCTCGGCAAAATCCTTAGGAATATTGGTTTGTTTACCAAATTCATTACCTGCGTTTTTCACACAGTGTTCGGTCGTCTTTGTTGGCCACAAGCAGAAGCCATCGTGGTGTTTAATCACCGCGATGCCACCCTTCATGCCGGCTTTTTGAGCCGTTTCGAGCCATTGTCTGGGATTTGGTTTTGCCGAAGGTTTAAATTGTTTCGTGTCTTCATCGCCGTTACCCCACTCACGTCCGGTATAGGTGTTCATACCATAGTGGAAGAAGGCATAGAACTCCGTTTCGTTCCACTTCAGCTGACGGTCAGAAGGTACGGGAAATACCGGTGCAGGCGTGTTCTCTGCATCGGTGAGCGTTTCCGTTTCAAGCTTGAAATCGTCCTGCGCTTGCACAGCTACAGGAGCAGCGGTTCCCAGACACAAGGCTGCGAACAGCAATAAATGCTTCTTTTTAGCAATCATTACGCTTAAATTAAACTATAAGCAGATTGGCAGAATCAGAATTAAGGTCTTGCGATTGTACAAAGGACGATGAATCCTCAAAATTCTACCCCCCCACTTTTTTATGAATAGATAGGAATTTCTTTTTGTCGTTTGTTGGGGCGACACAACCGTTTCGTACCGCCACACTCAGCCATTGTGAAAATAGCCAAGTCAAAGAAAAGTGTAAGGAAGGATGCCAGGGCCACATGCCCCCGCGTAGTGTTTCAGCTTTGACAAAACATACCCAAAGCCCATTTGTATGCAAATCATGGATTGATGTCGTGTTTTTCAAAATGCTGAACCAAGGTTAAGTCTGGCTTCGATCGCTTTATCGAAGTACTTGGGCAAAAGTACAAATATATTTTGTCCAATCAAAGTGCATTTCATCTTTTAACATGTATCCCAGCCTTCATGGAAGTTTTAGGAGCTAAGGCGGAGTAGGGGGTAATGCCAACTGCGTTTTGCGCATGTCGTTGGGGAACTGAAACGCTCACACCCGATAGGAGCTAAGGCGGAGTAGGGGGTAATGCCATCTGCGTTTTGCGCATGTCGTTGGGGAACTGAAACGCTCACACCCGATTCGTTGTAGGGTGAAAACAAGTTAAAAATTCGTCACCGTATTTTTCCCACTTTTTTTTATGATTTCACCCCCAGACAGGCACGGCGAAAATAATTGTTCCGCGCCAGTCAAAATTAGTTCCGACGTTGTTGAAATTAGTTCCGAGCCAGTCAAAATTAGTTCCGAGCTAGTTGAAATTAGTTCCGAGCTAGTTTTGAAAGAAACGGAAAAAATTTCAACAAGCGCGGAATCGTTGATAATCAGCATTTTCCGAAAAACCACAAATGCGGTTTGCCCAAGCCTCCTTTCGCGGTATTCACAACCGCCAAATGCCGCCAATGTGGGTAGTAGTTGGGCCGTGTAGGGGAGTGTTTGCATGACATTTTTTAACATACATTTCCCGTGTGTTTTGCACCCGATATTTCGCCCGATTTGCGCCCGTGTGTGTCGGGGGGCGTTGCCCCTATTCCGACGTTCTGCCCTTACAGGGCGCGATACCTTTTAAACCCAGTACATGGGGGGAACCCAGGGTGTCGTTCACTCCGTTCACTATACCCTGGGCTGAGATACCATTGCCCTTACAGGGCGCCACGGCCTCAAAACCTACGAATAATAACAGGGTGCTGAGGGGTTTAAACGGAGAACCGCGGATGCAAAACGCACCGAACGCTGACAAAACCACCGAATAAAACCGGGAACTGCGATTGCAAAACGCACCGAACGCCACGAATGCAAAACCTACGAAGGAAAACCGAGATTTTCCGTATCTATTATATATAAGGAGTGCTATCAGGGCTCAATTCGCCCCAACAAACTCTTTTTTTTAAACAAGAAGAAACATCATGTTAGAAATAAAAGACTTACATGCCTCGGTTGAAGGCAAGGAAATATTGCGCGGTGTGAACCTGACCATCGGCGATGGCGAAGTACACGTGCTGATGGGGCCAAACGGCTCGGGAAAAAGTACACTGAGCAATGTGCTGGTGGGTAACCCGAAATACGAAGTGACGAGCGGAAGTATTACGTTTAACGGCAAGGACTTGCTGGCCCTTTCGCCTGAAGACCGCTCGCACGAGGGATTGTTTATGTCGTTTCAGGCACCGACGGAAATTCCCGGTGTGTCGATGACGAACTTTATGCGTGCTGCGCTGAATGCCAAACGTAAATACTTTGGCGAAGAACCTATTGCTGCAGCTGAATTTCTGAAACTGCTGAAAGAAAAACGTAAACTCGTGGGACTGGATGCTCACTTTATGAGCCGTGGCGTGAACGAAGGTTTTTCGGGCGGCGAACGCAAACGCAACGAAATTTTCCAAATGGCTGTGCTCGAACCCTTGTTCTCAATTCTTGACGAAACGGACTCGGGACTTGACGTGGATGCCTTGCGCATCGTGGCAGAAGGCTTTAACCTGCTGCGCACACCGAAAACCAGTGCCATGGTGATTACGCACTACCAGCGTATGCTCGATTACCTGAAACCCGACTTTGTGCATGTGCTCGTGAACGGACAAATCGTGAAAGAGGGTACGGCACAACTGGGCTACGAAATTGAAGAAAAAGGTTTCGACTGGATTAAGGAACAGTTGTAGTGATTCTCCCCTTTTTCCCAATTTTCCCTTTTTCCGTAACCCGAAAATAGTTTAGCCCAACCATGAACAGTCATGAACAATATACTGCGCTCTTCACCGACCATCGCGCCTTGATTGAAAACGGAAGTTGCGCTGCGCTCAACGCACAGCGACAAGCGGCTTTCGACACGCTTTGCCGCGTGGGACTGGCGACCAAACGCGAAGAACGCTACAAATATACCAGTGCGAACGAGGCCTTTGCGCCTGACTTCGGACTGAACCTGAAACGTATTGCCCCGACGGTGAATCCTTACGAGGCATACAAATGTAATGTGCCGAACCTGAGCACGTCGCTCTTCTTTGTGGTGAACGATGTGCCGTGTGAGGCTCCTGAATGCTCGCGCGCACTGCTGCCGGAGGGCGTTATCGTGGATTCATTCACCAAAGTGGCACAAACGCATCCCGAACTGCTGGAACGCTTCTACAACCGGGCGGCTTGCACCGAACGCGACTTTAAACAGGGCGCTGACGGGGTGACGCAACTGAATACGATGCTGGCACAGGACGGCTTGCTGGTGTATTTACCGGATGGCGTCGAACTGAAATCGCCGGTGCAGCTGGTTAACGTGTCGGCTGCGCGCATGGACTTTATGAGCGTGCGCCGTGTGCTGATTGTGGCCGGTAAGGGTGCACGGGGTGCTGTGCTCTTCTGCGACCATGCCGAGGGTTCGAATAATTACCTGACTACTCAGGTGGTGGAGGTGTTTGCCGACGAGGATGCACAGCTCGATTTGTACAGCATTGAGGAAACCACACCGCAGAATACGCGCTTCTCGACCATTTACGTGGAACAACAAAGTCGCAGCCGCGTGAGCTATGATGGGGTAACGCTGACGAACGGACTGACGCGTAACCGCATGGATGTGCGTCTGCGTGGCACGGATGCTGCTTCGGAACTTTACGGGGCTGTGATTGCTGACGGCAAGCAGCAGGTGGACAACAACATCCTGGTGGAACACCTGGCTCCGCGCTGTACGAGCGATATGCTCTATAAATATGTGCTGAACGGCGAAAGCCGGGGAGCGTTTGCCGGTAAGGTGTATGTGGCACCGGGAGCGCAGCAAACAGCTTCGCAACAGACGAATGCAAACCTTTGTGCTTCGACCGGGGCACGTGCCTTTTCGCAGCCGATGCTTGAAATTTATGCCGACGACGTGAAGTGTAACCACGGATCGACCATCGGTAAACTCGACGAGCAGGCTCTGTTCTACATGCGCCAGCGCGGTATTCCCGAGGCTGAGGCCCGACTGCTGCTGCAACATGCCTTTATCAACGAGGTGTTGCGCCATGTGCAAATACCTTTGCTGCATGAGCGTTTGGCGCATTTGGTTGATTTGCGTTTCCGAGGCGAACTGGGTAAATGCAAAGGCTGCAAAATGTGTAAGTAGCCATTGGACTGTATTGCCCTTTGTGGCCATGCACTGCTCTTATTGAAGTCATCTAAACTTTTCTGACGAAGATTTGATTTGGAGATTTATCTCTTCTAAATTCAGACGACTTCATTTTATACAAACCGTACAGCCTTTGCATGCAGTTCAAACTGCGCAAAGGCTGTATGTGCTTTGAGGCAGATATTTCTTCTCCCCTTTCTCATACTTTCATGGCAAAGAATGCTTTACCCCAAAAGCACTTTGCTAAACCCCTAAAAAACTAACAACGACAAGAACCATGTATGACTTAAATACTGTTCGTGGCAACTTCCCCATTCTTTCGCGGCAGGTGTATAACCGTCCGCTTGTTTATCTGGACAACGCAGCGACGACGCAAAAACCTGCCTGCGTGGTGGATGCCATGGTCAATGAATACTATACGGTGAATGCCAACGTGCACCGTGGCGTGCATTTCCTTTCACAACAAGCTACCGACCTGCACGAGGCAGCACGCGAAACGGTACGCCAATTTATCAATGCGCGCGAGAGTCGCGAAATCGTGTTTACACGCGGCACGACGGAGAGTCTCAACCTGGTGGCTACGGCTTACGGCGAGGCTTTCCTGAACGAGGGCGACGAGGTGATTGTGAGCGTGATGGAACACCACAGCAACATCGTGCCCTGGCAAATGCTGCGCGAACGCAAAGGCATTGTGCTGAAAGTGGCGCCGATGACTGACGAAGGGGTGCTGGACCTTGAAGCTACAGAACGTTTGTTTACGCCGCGCACGAAGTTGCTGAGCGTGGCACACGTGAGCAATGTGCTGGGTACGGTGAACCCGGTGAAGCAGCTGGCGGCTATGGCTCACGCTCATGGGGCGCACATCCTGGTGGACGGGGCGCAGAGTGTGCCACATTTCAAGGTGGACGTGCAGGATTTGGACTGCGACTTCCTGGTGTTCTCGGGACACAAGGTGTATGGCCCGACGGGTATCGGGGTGCTTTACGGCCGAGAGGCACTGCTCGATGCCATGCCTCCGTACCAGGGCGGTGGCGAAATGATTGCCCGCGTGACTTTTGAACATACGACCTACGAACGACTTCCCTTTAAATTCGAAGCAGGTACGCCCGACTATGTGGGTACGCACGCACTGGCCGAGGCATTGCGCTATGTGAACAACTTGGGTATGGACCAGATTCATGCACACGAGGCGGAACTGACGCGCTATGCCATGGAGCAGATGCAGCTGATTCCCGGCATGCACCTTTACGGCACGGCACCGGGCAAGGATGCGGTGGTGGCCTTTAACGTGGGCGACATTCATCCACTCGACCTGGGTACACTACTCGACCGCCTGGGCATAGCAATACGCACGGGACACCATTGCGCTCAGCCCCTCATGGCTCGCTGCGGTGTGGAAGGCATGGCCCGCGCTTCGTTTGCACTGTACACCACCCGCGAGGAAGTGGATGCACTGGTACAGGGTATTGACCGCGTAAGAAAGATGTTTTAAACAAAGTAAGAAAAATAGGAAGTAGGTGCTCAAAACGATGGTAGAGGTTGAGCAGCGATACCTTATATATAATAACATGTTAGAATCTTGCTACAACACCCAGGGACTGACAGAAGCCGGGTGCGATGAGGCCGGACGCGGCTGTTTGGCCGGCAGCGTGTATGCGGCAGCGGTGATTTTACCACCAGGGTACGAAAATGAAGAACTGAACGACTCCAAACAACTGAGCGCACGGCGACGCTACGCACTGCGCGAACGCATTCAACACGATGCACTGGCCTGGGCTGTGGGGGTGGTGACGGCAGAGGAAATTGACCAAATCAATATTCTGAATGCTTCGTTCCTGGCGATGCACCGCGCATTAGACCAGCTGCGAGTACGACCGGAGTTTATCATTGTGGACGGAAACCGCTTTACACCCTACGGCGAAGTGCCGCACGAAACAATCGTAAAGGGCGATGGGAAGTATCTGTCGATTGCAGCAGCCTCGGTATTGGCCAAAACCTATCGCGACGATTATATGCACCGACTGCACAAGGCTTACCCCTACTATGGCTGGGACACCAATGCAGGTTACCCGACGAAGGCACACTTCAAGGGCATCTACGCGCACGGACTGACACCCTTTCACCGCCGAAGCTACGCAGGACTGGATTCACCCCTGGTGCCGCTGCCCGAATGCGAAGCTACAGAAAAACCTGAAGTGGCTGATGTACTGCCGCTCTGGGGCGTGAACCAAGCGTGATACGCAAAAAGGGAAAAGAAACAGCCAAAAGCAACCTTTACACCCATAAATTGCAAGGTTCACCATTCAGAAATGCGCATTACGAAAAAAAATGAACGATTTTTGAAAAAAAACAGGGAAAACATTTGGTGGAATGTGGAATATGCTATACCTTTGCACTCGCAAACAAGGCCGAGAGGTACTTAGCAAGACAAAACACCACCAAGGTCCCTTCGTCTATCGGTTAGGACGAGAGATTTTCATTCTCTAAAGAGCGGTTCGACTCCGCTAGGGACTACTAAAAAATTAAGAATAAAAAATGGCAAACCACAAATCATCTGTAAAAAGAATTCGTCAGACGGCGTCTCGCAGACTGCATAACAGATATTACGCTAAAACGATGCGTAACGCAGTACGTAAGCTCCGCGCTACGACTGACAAAGCAGCTGCCGTAGAACTTCTGCCGAAAGTGCAGAAGATGCTGGATAAGCTTGCTAAAAAGAACATTATTCACCAGAATAAGGCAGCTAACATTAAGAGCGGTGTGATGAATCACATCAATAAGTTGGCCTAACCAATTTTGGTTCATAAGGTAAAAGGTTTAAACCCTTCGCTATTAAACATGGCGGAGGGTTATTTTTTTATCTATTACCCCAAAAAGAATCATTCAAAAAACAGGGAGCTTTCGGGGGTCAGTAGCAAAAAGATGTGGGGCTATAGCATTTGGGTGAGGCAAAAACATGGCTGCTTCGTACGTTTTGAGAATCGGAAAGAGATTAAGAAGCCGTCTAAACTTTTCTGACGAAGATTTGATTTGGAGATTTATCTCTTCTAAATTCA
>ERZ1026988.668-NODE-668-length-12334-cov-6.460461_pt1 | contig 12334 bp, 10 predicted proteins | sample MGYA00519291_ERZ1026988 | MGnify/ENA primary metagenome ERZ1026988 (study PRJEB26926, sample SAMN06164795) | human gut metagenome | biome: ENVO:00009003; feature: ENVO:2100002; material: ENVO:00002003 | host: Homo sapiens | place: USA | collected 2012 ... | reverse complement strand
GAGCCTTATCGTCGGCAGCGTCAGATGTGTATAAGAGACAGATATATAGATAGGAATTCCTCCTTAGTCATAGGCTTATCTGTAGCTAGCATGACCAAATCCGATTTATGCATTATACAAGACTCTGATAAACCTTTCTCTTTCGCCAACCTCATCCTAAGAGCACGAAGTTTGGAAAGCAACTCCATATCAGTAATCATGTTTCCATTTGAATCTACAATAACCTGAAATCCATCTTTTTCTATAAAAGAAGTTGAATACTCAATCTTGTTTATCGAAGAAAAGTTTTTTATCGCCATAGTCTTCTCCGAAAGCATTTTTGGCAACATTGTTTCTTCATTCTTTTTTTCCTTGTTCTGCCAATAAGAAGGTTTAGTTACAGATTTGTCTTCAACTCCAAAAACATCCTTTTTCCATGCCGAATAATGATCCTTATTCAACATTCTTCCACACCCAGACCCATCTTTCTTATAATTGGTACAACCCAAGATATACCCATTCCTCCCTTCTTTAACAATCAAATATCCGTCTTCACACCAATCACATTTCTGAATAGAAAGTTCACCCCCACGACGATCGTTCGTCATAAATCCACAAACTTCCTGATCGTTCGTGCATACCCAAAGCCTAAGTCCATAATTTTTATTCCATCTCAATTGCATTGGATAACCACAAACTGGACACTTATTCTGTACAACAGCCACTTCATTCAAACTTGTTTTCAGTTCCCCTTTTAACGTTACATTCGGATAACTATCCGTATCGCTCAATAGTTCTTTAATAAATTCTGAAGGACGTTTTTCTGGAGTCACGATAAATACACGATTTTTTGTCCGAGTGAGAGCAACATAAAACAACCTACGTTCTTCCGCATAATTATATGAACAATCATTAGAAATGACCAAATTTAATACCGGATCATCATCTACTTTTGAAGGAAAGCCATAAATTTCATCCTTTGCATTAATAATTATCACATTCTCCGCACTTAATCCTTTTGAGCTATGCGCTGTCAAAAACTGCAGTTTCACTTTTGAACCATAACGGGAAGAATATACCTTACCAGCTCTATCGTCATAGCTGAATTCCTTCGAATAGCAAAGATTCCGGGCATCAAATCCGTAACGCCCAATCAATAAAATAGAAGAAACAGATGACTTACCATCACTTTTGTTATATTTTATGATTTCTTCTATTGCGGTATTTACCGCTACACCAAGACGATAAAACTTTCCACCTTGTTCTCCCTTGACATAGTCTTCACTATATGTATGGATGATTACTGGATTTGTTATCCGTTTCGGGGAAACCAGCTCTTTTTTTATCTGGCTAGAATTCTTTTGTACAAATGTTCCTGCTATATCTATAATCTCTTGAGCATTACGATAAGTCTTAGTTATTTTCAATTCTTGCCCATAACCAACTTCTTCACAGAAGCGGGTAAACAGCGGAAGAATAGATCCACTAAATGCATATATAGACTGCCAATCATCTCCAACTGCTACAATCTTAGCATGACAAAGTTTTGACAGTTCTCGTATCAAGTTATATCGCTGCCGAGAAATATCCTGATATTCATCCACTATGATATATCGAAAGTTCAGCAGTTCCTTTGTGATCTGTTTCTTTCGTATCAGCTCTGCAGATTCGTTTATCATATCTTGAAAATCAATACAATTATTTTCCCTCAAAAACTTTTGATATTCCAAATAACAAGTAACACATATATCTAGAAATAATTTCGTCCTGACATTCTTTACTTTTACTTTGAACTCATCAAAACGATCAACTTTAAACCCTTGAGTCTTAAAGTTGCCGATAAATGTACAAATCAATAATGCTAGTCTAGTAATATACTTGCTCTCTTCACTATCTACCAATTTTCTATATACCTTTCCAGCCGGACGTTTAACCAGCCGATATCCCTTCTGCAACAACTGTTCTTGCAAGTGTTCCAAACAATCACGCTTATCTCGATAAACAGAAAAAGTATATATCAAATCAGTTTTATGCCTACGATGCAATAATACTTTATCATTAATCCTAGATTTGTACCGGCTTAATTCTTCTTCAGAATAACGTCCGTTAAAGCCATCCTCTGTAATACCAAAATGTTCGATATAAGTAACTTTACCATCCTGCCAGATTTTAAAGTCAGGAGTATAGGGCTTATTAGCATCCAAAATACGATATTGATACAATGGTTCGTATTCATACTCTATATTATTCATATACAGAAAATTTGCTATACGAACCTCTTCTATGGAACGCAAAGTCTCGTTATTGAGAGTCTGCATTTGCTGGGTTTTCCTATCTATAATCTGCTGAGCGTATTCATGGAGATGGCTCTTTAAAGTCGAAAAATCAGCTTTCGCCACAAACTTAAAATACCCGTTCAAATCTTCACCTTCATAAGGAGCTGAAAAATAAGACCCAAAGAACATTATTAATTTCTCCACTAACTCGGTGTTAGAAAGCACTCTTCCTTTCAAATACTCACTAATTACCTTATACATACATCCCCCGTCTACTACTCTTTTACCATCAGTTTCTGCTTTACGTAATATAGTATAACCTACCGAATGGAAAGTGGTAATAGGACAAGCAATGTGCAACTGTTCATTAATCCGTTCACGGAGTTCGGACACAGCCTTATTGGTAAATGAAATGACTAGAATTTCTTCTGGATCCACTTTCTTCTTTTCTACAAGATACCTCACTTTAGCAGCTACAGTCGTTGTTTTTCCAGCACCAGCCCCTGCAATTACAAGTGTATAGTCTTCATCAGACAAAATCACCCTCCGCTGTTCCTCATCTAAAGAAATTGTAGGATCAGACTCCTTCAAAATAGAATCCAAAAAATCTTTTTCTCGTTCAAGATGCGAAGTAATATATAACTCATTATGCTCTCTGACCAAGAATGATTCTTTTTTCAAATCCTTTATACTGTCATAAGTCTCACTAAAATATTGAATTTCTTCTTCTTTCAACACATTTTCATGGATATAATTTTGCAACAAACCAGAAGAAATGAGTGTGTTGTAAAAGTTAAATAAATCTTCAAACTCTGCTATTAAATGCTTATAATCGCTCCGAGCTATATAACAATCCTGTTTCAAAAGAGTCCTAAAAGATTTATTAAAAGATAATATCCGTTCATACTTCTGCCGTGTTTCTTCCGAAATCTGTACAACAACAGCTTTTTCTTTTTGGTCTCCAAACCATTTTTTAAGACAATCAAATATTCCCATTAAAAGTAGAATTAGCAAAGGGCTATGCACATACCCTTTAAATTTCTCCAAATATACACAAAAATCAAACTCCAACTAAAACTTAGCCCCAGATTCAACTTTTACTATATGAGCAGCAACAGAAACTAACATATAATTTGCATTTTATTCAGAAAGAATATACTTTTACAAAAACAAAGAAACTATGAGCGTAGTAATAGGTATAGATGTAGGAGGAAGCACCACGAAGGTGGTAGGCATACGAAACGAACAAATCTGTAATCCACAGTTTGTACGTGCTACCGACTCGGTAGCCTCGCTGTTCGGAGCTTTCGGAAAATATTTATACGATAATGACATTCCGCTGAATGAAGTGGAAAAGATTATACTGACGGGGGTGGGAAGTGCTTATATTACCCAACCTCTATACGGACTGCCTACAGCCCGCGTGGATGAATTTCTTGCCAACGGATTAGGAGCGCAATATATGACGAAGCTGAACAAACTGATTGTGGTCAGTATGGGTACAGGTACTTCATTTGTCAAGGTGGACGGAAACAACGTGCGCCATATAGGCGGCATCGGCATCGGAGGAGGAACGATTCTCGGTCTGTCCCGGCTGATGCTGAAAACGCAAGACTTCAAGCAGATTATCGATCTGGCACAACGCGGCTCGCTCTCTTCCATCGACCTGCAAATCCAGGACATCTGCAATCATCCGCTACCGGGACTGCCCTTGGATGCCACCGCTTCCATTTTCGGGAAAGCTGCCACCAATGCTGCCACCGAAGATATTGCTGCCGGCATCGTCCACATGGTGCTGCAAAGCATCGGACAGGCAGCTATCTTGTCTTCCTTAAATTCGGATGTTGACGACTTTATCCTGATAGGAAATCTTACCCGTATGCCTCAGTGTGCAGAGACTTTTCCAGCCTTGGAAAAGATGTACGGAAAGCGTTTCCATATCCCGAAATATGCCGAATACCGGACTGCCATCGGAGCGGCTCTCTCGTACATACAGAATCATTCATGCGAGGATATTTAATAATGAAAATGGCTATAAGGCAACCCGTCAGCACGTTGCCTTATAGCCTTAACTTAAATGAATCCTTCTCCTTTATTATTCTGTGAGCTTCTTGAATTTCTTATAGTTTTCACGGATGTCCAAGTTATAAACATGCGAGAAATAATTCATCCCATTTTTCATTTCTTTCACTACTGTTTTAAAGTTGCCGCTGCATTCCTCATCTACCAGACCGGTATCATACAGTTTCTTCAGCTCAGGCAACAATTCTTCTGCATGCAAATCCAGTATAGAACCGGTTATCATTCCTATAAGCGAGCCGTCGCAGCATTGGCGGGTTTCCAGCTTCCCGTCGTAAAATACAAGTAAAGTCTGGAACCACGCTATGACTTCTGCACGACGCTCGGGGTGTTGAACTGCCAACCAAGTCATCATCTCCGGCACACAGATACGGGCATCAGCTCTTCAAAATTCTGTTCGCCTATACTGAAATACCAGTAACTATCTTTCACTCCCAAGCAAAAAGTATCTATCAGATAAACCCCCACGGTATAAGTATGCTGCGGGTGAAGCCGCACCACACACGCCACGGCTTCTCCACATTCTTGCCAGTCGGAAGTTACATAACAGTCACCCAGCGGAAGCGTACGAGCCCGGCTGCGAATATACTCTTGAGGAGAACATTGTTTCTGCTCTGCCTGTTTTTTCTTTTTTGCCATATCTTTCAGTTTTATTTATCGATGGACTTCCTGTTAACCGTCCATCATTACAAACATTACTCTTGCGAGGATAAACAATATTTCCTATAATACAACAAAAATCGCCCGCAAGCCTCAACTATGAGAAACCTGCGGGCGATGCTATTAAATACGATCTAACGGCGAACGCTTCATCACCAGCGGATAACGTTCGGGATGTTTCAAGCTCTCTATTTCAAGGTCAATGTCGAGCTCCGGCCATTCGATGGCATTCGGTCCGCACATCCGGACATTCAAGGCACTGCTCACACGCGCATCGCGTAACCACGGCACACGGTTATATGATAAAAAATAGTCTTGTCCCAACACAGAGAGCATCATACCCTGCGCATTAATCATCAATACGCTTACCGATGTGGGCTGCAAATAATCGTTTGAACTCGTTTCCATATTGTTCTACCATTTTAGTTATCTTCTTCAAATCTTTATTTGTAAAACCATAATTATTGGCCAACTCAATTTGCGGCTCCAGCCAGAACTTGGCTTCACACTCAGCTTTTACCACATGAATGTGCATACGCTCTTCTTCATTGGAATAAATCTTAAAGATATATCCATCTTCTTGTCTGAACTTGGGACTCATAATATGATTGGTTTTACTCTTGCGAAGATAGTAATATTATCCGAAACTCTTCGATTCTCCAAATATTTTATTACTTTTGCATCTGCTTATGTTTAAGCAGATATAATATAAGAGCGTTTGAGATATTATCCTGCATTGGAATCTGGACAATTCTAATTTTCAAGGGTAATAAGCAGAAACGCTCACGCTTGTGCTATATACACATTTCTCCTTTATTCAAAGGGGATGTTGCTATATATCATTAGGCGTGGGCTATTGTTTATTATTTGAAAATGGGCAGTCCAGAGCCTCCAATGCAATAATATTCAATAGTTCCCACGCTTCTTTTATTTGTTCATACGTCTTATAGGGAACCAAGACACAAAAAGACAATCAACTATGTTTAAAAAAGTTTTTGCCATCGCAATGGCTGTATCAATGGTTAACTTGAGCGTATTTGCAGCATCACCACTGGAAAGAGGAACTGCTCTGTCTGTAAGAATCACCTCACAAATCACCAGCAAAAAAGAAGGAACAGCATCAGCTATCGTAGAAAACGATGTTAAAGGGAAAGACGGTAAAGTAGTTATCAAACGAGGAACTCCTGTTCAATTACAATTGAAAAAGAAGCCTGCACGCGGTTGCGGAAAGCCCGGTTATGTGAATATAAAATGTATTTCCACTCAAGCAGTAGATGGGCAAAGCATTACATTGGAAGGAAGTATCAGCGATGAAGGCAATAGTAAAAAAGGATTGGCTGTAGGACTGGGTGTCGGTTTAGGACTGACCTTCTTGCCTTTTGTCGGTTTCGCTTTCCTCGCTATCAAAGGAGAAAAAGCTACAATAGAAAGCAACACTATCATCCCAACCGTGTTTGTCATGAACGATTACACAATAGAATAACAAACTACATTCAAACAAAAAATCCGCCCGCAAGCCTCAACTATGAGAAACCTGCGGGCGGACTTTTTTATGATAGGCTCAAAAGCAAAAGATTACTTGTATTCATCCCAGCTCTTAATAGCAATATCATCGATGGTCATAGTGCAGAACGCATGAATAAAGGCACTTGCCAGACGGGCATTCGTTACCAGAGGAATATTCAAATCGACAGCTGCACGGCGGATTTTATATCCGTTATCCAGCTCGCCTTCCGACAAGTCGCGCGGGATATTCACCACCATATCGATTTCCTTCTTGTGAAGCATATCCAATGCTTGCGGATGTCCTTCTTCACTCGGCCAGAATACACGGGTGTTTTCCACTCCGTTCTCGGCAAGGAATTTCGAAGTACCACCTGTGGCAAAGATATTATAACCTTTCGCTTTCAATTCCTGGGCAGCCTTCAGCATCTCTACTTTCTGCTTCGGGGTTCCGGTTGACATCAGGATGTTCTTTTCCGGAATGCGGTAGCCTACTGACAGCATGGATTTCAATACGGCACAAGAAGTGTCTTCGCCGATACATCCCACCTCACCGGTACTTGCCATATCTACACCCAATACCGGGTCGGCTTTCTGCAGACGGTTGAATGAGAACTGGCTCGCCTTGATTCCTACATAATCGAGTTCAAACAAGTTCTTCTCCGGTTTTTCTACCGGCAATCCCAGCATAACCTTCGTAGCCAGTTCGATGAAGTTTATCTTCAACACTTTACTTACAAACGGGAACGAACGGCTGGCGCGGAGGTTACATTCAATTACCTTGATGTCGTTTTCACGGGCAAGGAACTGGATATTAAACGGACCGGAAATGTTCAGTTCTTTTGCAATCTGACGGCTGATGCGCTTGATGCGGCGAACGGTTTCTACATACAGTTTCTGCGGCGGGAACTGAATGGTTGCATCACCTGAGTGTACACCGGCAAATTCAATATGCTCGGAAATGGCATACGCTACTATTTCTCCGTTCTGTGCCACTGCATCCATTTCCACTTCCTTGGCATGTTCGATGAACTGGCTTACCACCACCGGATGTTTCTTTGATACATTAGCTGCCAGTTGCAGGAAGCGTTCCAGTTCTTCCTGGTTAGAGCATACATTCATGGCAGCTCCTGAAAGTACATACGACGGACGAACCAAAACAGGGAATCCTACCTTCTCAATGAACGCATTGATGTCTTCCATCGAAGTCAGCGCACTCCATTCCGGCTGATCGACCCCGATTCGGTCAAGCATAGCCGAGAACTTGTCACGGTCTTCTGCATTGTCAATGCTCTTGGCTGAAGTTCCCAGAATATTGATTTGCTGACCATCCAGGCGGAGAGCCAAATTATTAGGAATCTGTCCACCGGTAGAGACGATGACTCCATGCGGATTTTCCAAGTCGAGAATATCCATGACACGTTCAAAGGTCAGTTCGTCAAAGTACAGACGGTCGCACATATCATAGTCGGTTGATACGGTTTCCGGGTTATAGTTAATCATAACCGAACGGTAGCCTTCCTTGCGGATGGTATTCAAAGCCTGCACGCCACACCAGTCGAACTCAACCGACGAACCGATGCGGTAAGCACCTGAACCCAATACCACGATACTCTTGTGGTCACCCAAGTAATGCACATCGTTTGCTACTCCACTGTAAGTAAGATACAAGTAGTTGGTCTGTGCAGGATATTCGGCAGCCAGCGTATCGATTTGTTTTACCACCGGCACGATGCCCTGGCTCTTACGATAATTACGCACTTCAAGGATTCCATCTTCCATATCGCCTTGGTAGCCGATGGCACGCGCAATCTGGAAATCAGAGAATCCCTGACGCTTGGCTGTATAAAGCAATTCCTTAGGAAGCTGTGCGATTTGTGTATGATTATTTCCCCAACCATGGAGTTCCTTAGAGGTTTCCATGATATTCATCAGTTTGTCGAGGAACCATTTATCAATCTTGGTCAGCTCATGAATCTGGTCAACGGTATAGCCGGCACGCATAGCCTTGGAGATAACAAAAATACGCTTGTCGGTCGGCTCACGCAGTGCCTTGTCAATATCTTCAATCACCAGCTCTTTGTTTTCCACGAAGCCGTGCATACCTTGCCCAATCATGCGCAAGCCTTTCTGGATGGCTTCTTCAAACGTACGGCCAATAGCCATCACCTCACCTACCGATTTCATAGAAGAGCCCAGCTCGCGGTCTACTCCGTGGAATTTGCCTAAATCCCAACGAGGAATCTTACACACCACATAATCCAGCGCCGGTTCAAAGAAAGCCGAAGTGGTTTTGGTTACCGAGTTCTTCAAGTCGAACAAGCCGTAACCCAAGCCCAGTTTCGCAGCCACAAAAGCCAGCGGATATCCGGTAGCCTTCGAAGCCAAAGCCGAAGAACGGCTCAAGCGGGCATTCACCTCGATGACACGGTAATCTTCTGATTCAGGGTCGAAAGCATATTGCACATTACACTCACCCACGATGCCGATGTGGCGGATGATACGGATAGCCAGTTCGCGCAATTTATGATATTCGCTGTTAGTCAGCGTCTGAGAAGGAGCAATCACGATTGACTCACCGGTATGAATGCCCAGCGGGTCGAAGTTCTCCATGTTACATACAGTAATACAGTTGTCGAAGCGGTCGCGTACCACCTCATATTCCACTTCCTTCCAGCCCTTCAAGCTTTTCTCTACCAACACCTGCGGAGAGAAAGAGAACGCTTTTTCAGCCAGCACATTCAGTTCTTCTTCATTATCGCAGAAACCGGAGCCCAATCCTCCCAGTGCATAAGCAGCACGGATGATGACCGGATAGCCCAGTTCCTTGGCAGCGCGGCGAGCTTCTTCAATCGTTTCAACCGCCTCGCTCTTGATGGTTTTCACGTTGATTTCATCCAACTTCTGGACAAAGAGTTCACGGTCTTCTGTATCCATGATGGCCTGCACCGGAGTTCCGAGCACCTGTGCATTGTATTTTTCAAATACACCCGCCTTGTAAAGAGCTACTCCACAGTTCAGGGCAGTCTGTCCGCCGAACGACAGCAAAACCCCATCCGGACGTTCCTTTGCAATCACTTTCTCCACGAAATAAGGAGTTACAGGCAGGAAGTAAATTTTATCTGCCACTCCTTCCGAGGTCTGTACGGTAGCAATGTTAGGGTTGATCAGGATGGTTTCAATACCTTCTTCCTTCAAGGCTTTCAGTGCCTGCGAACCAGAGTAATCAAACTCTCCGGCTTCACCGATTTTCAATGCTCCGGAACCAAGCAATAATACTTTCTTTATATTTTCTTTCATGTAATGTCAGTTTTTAAGTTGTTGAGTTTTTTAGTTTTTCAAGCGGCAAAAATACCGTTTAAAGTAATTTCACGAACTCATCAAACAAGAATTCGGTATCGGTAGGTCCGCTGGCAGCTTCCGGATGAAACTGTGCAGAAAACCAAGGGTTATTTTTATGGCGGATACCTTCATTCGAACCATCATTCATATTGATGAACAAAGGTTCCCAATCGGCTCCCAACGTATTATTGTCAACCGCATAACCGTGATTCTGTGAGGTGATGAAGCAGCGTTCTGTTCCCACCATACGCACCGGCTGGTTATGACTTCGGTGTCCGTATTTCAACTTATATATCTTTGCACCACCTGCCTTAGAAAGCAACTGGTTACCCATACAGATACCAAAAATAGGAAGTTGCTCGTTCTGCATTGCCTTACGGATGTTTTGCACGGCTGCATCACAAGTATCAGGGTCGCCTGGACCATTCGAAATAAACAGACCGTCGAATGAAAGTGAATTGAAATCGTAATTCCAAGGAACGCGGATGATTTCCACATCGCGCTTCAGCAGACAGCGGATGATGTTCGATTTCACACCACAATCCACCAGCACTACCTTTTTCTTTCCTTCGCCTTCATTGTAACGAATCACTTCCTTGCAGGAAACCTTATCCACATAATTCACTCCGGCATAAGCAGCTTCCGGAATATGATCGGGCTCATCATCAAATACAATCTTACCCATCATCACTCCGTGTTCACGAAGCACTTTGGTCAGTTCACGCGTATCAATGCCTGTAATGCCCGGAACCTGTTCACGCTTCAGCCAGTCGGCCAAGCTTTCCACTGCATTCCAATGGCTGTATTGCTCGCTGTAATCGCTGACAATAATAGCCTCAGCGTGGATTTTTTCACTTTCCATGAAAGTAGGAACTCCGTTTTCTTCCATAGTAAATGGGGGAACACCATAATTACCAACCAATGGATAAGTCAGCGTCATGAGCTGACCTGCATACGAAGGATCGGTCAAACTTTCCGGATAACCGGTCATCGCAGTGTTAAACACAACTTCACCTGCCACCGGTTTCTCATAACCGAACGACTTGCCATGGAAACGGCTCCCGTCGTCAAGGATTAACGTTACATTTCTCATTACCTTATATATACCCTAATATTGTTTTATTAAATAGTCTCGTATTCTCAGTCAGTCTGTCTTGAACTGCAAAGGCTTCTCTTTTTCTGAGATTAGACCGGACACATGAAAAGGTCCAGACTCTACATTATAAAAAACACCCGGATTTGCCGAAAAGCAATTCCGGGTGTTTATACTATATCGTATGTCTTTTTTTTCTTTTTGTAAACTATACATTTCTTTCCCAATTATGGCACTTCACAATTCGGGATGCAAATATAAGCATTTTCATAAAAACTACATACTCCCGAAGAAAACTTTCTGTAATTTTTGAAAGAATCTTCCTTAAACCTGTTTAAATATGCATTTTATTTTTTGCGATTCAACCAAAGCTGATTCATTTCTTCCAAAGTCTTGCCTTTGGTTTCAGGAACCCATTTCCATACAAACACGGCTGCCGCCAAACAGATAACGCCATAAATGGAATAGGCAAAGAACGGACTGAATTCATACATCACCGGGAAGGTGGATGAAACCAAATAGTTGAATATCCACTGGAAAGCAACGGCTATGGCAACAGCTTTTCCACGAATGGTGTTCGGGAATATCTCCGAAATCAATACCCAGCATATAGGTCCCCATGACATCATGAACGATGCAGCGTAAACAATGATACACAGTACCGCAATCATGCCTCCTGCCTGAAGTTCATCGCAGGCAGCTGTTCCCAATGCACCGAATGCCATGCCTAACGAGCCGATTATCAAAAGAGGTTTTCTTCCGATTTTCTCAACCGTAAAAATGGCAACCAAAGTAAATATAATATTGACAACACCCATAATGACGGTCTGCATCATGCCATCGCCTCCGCCCCCAATCTTTTCGAAAATACGTGGGGCATAATATAATACGGCGTTGATGCCAATGGCTTGCTGGAACACGGAAAGAAGGATACCGATTACTATAACGGCAACACCATAGGCGAACAGCTTTTCCGTTTTTTCACCAGTTACCGCCTTTATGTCTGCCAAAATCTGCACAGCCTTTTCTTTTCCGTTGATACGCTCCAATACGTTCATGGCCTTCTCGTCATTTCCTTCCATCACCAGGTAACGGGGGGTCTTGGGCACAAAGAACAGCAAAATGCCAAACAAAGCAGCCGGAACGGCTTCGGATACGAACATATAGCGCCAGCCATCGGATACCAGCGTTTCTGCCGGCATACCGTCTTTTATCAGGTAATTTACAAAATAAACCACCAGCATTCCGAAGATAATGGCAAACTGGTTACAGGATACTAATTTCCCGCGGATTTCAGAAGGAGCTATTTCAGCAATATACATCGGGCAGACTGCCGAAGCCAAGCCGACTCCCACCCCACCGATCTGTCTCTTATACACATCTGACGCTGCCGACGATAAGG
>ERZ1026988.664-NODE-664-length-12391-cov-5.631890_pt1 | contig 12391 bp, 13 predicted proteins | sample MGYA00519291_ERZ1026988 | MGnify/ENA primary metagenome ERZ1026988 (study PRJEB26926, sample SAMN06164795) | human gut metagenome | biome: ENVO:00009003; feature: ENVO:2100002; material: ENVO:00002003 | host: Homo sapiens | place: USA | collected 2012 ... | reverse complement strand
CAAAGGAACGCGCAACAAATACCGCCTTTCGGTAGGGGTATGGAGTAGATAGCAAGCACAGCAAGCGAGTACCCGCTTGCGATTTTTGGCTTTAGGGAACCCTCCCCCTAAACCCGAAAAATGCTTGTTGGGAACATCCCAAACCCTGATACGAAAAGAGGCGAGATACCACGATGGCAAACCGAAAACGAAATATCCAGGTGAAGTTCTATGTGACCGCCGAGGAAAAGGAACTGATGGAACAGAAGATGGCCCAGCTCCAGACAAAGCGGATCGGCGCCTACCTGCGGAAGATGGCGATCGACGGATATATCATCCAGGTGGACACCAGGGACATTAAGGAGATGAACAAACTTCTGTCCGCCATTGGCCGGAACATCAATCAGATTGCCAAGCGAGTCAACGCCGGAGGCCCCACCTATCAGGCCGACATGGAGGAAATCCGGGAAAGGCTGGATCAGATATGGCAGTTACAAAGACGCATCCTATTAAGTCAACGCTGAAAGCTGCGATTGACTATATCTGCAATCCTGACAAGACGGACGGGAAGATGTTGGTGTCCTCCTTCGGCTGCGCCGCCGAGACCGCCGACATTGAATTTGAATGGACACGCCGCCATGCCATTGACAAAGGTACGCACCTGGGCCGCCACCTGATCCAAGCCTTTGAACCTGGGGAGGTCACGCCAGAGGAAGCCCACCGGATCGGCATGGAACTGGCACGGGAAGTCCTGGGCGACAAATATGAATTTGTCCTCACCACTCACATTGACAAGGATCACGTCCATAATCACCTGATTTTCAATGCGGTCAGCTTCACCGACCACAAGCACTACCATTCCAACAAGCGCAGCTATCACGAGATACGCCGGGCCAGCGACCGGCTGTGCAAAGAACACGGCTTGTCCGTCATCGTCCCTGGTCGGGATAAGGGCAAGAGCTACATTGAGCATCAGGCCGCACAGAACGGCACCAGCTACAAGGCAAAGCTGAAAGCCGCCATCGACCGGCTGATTCCCGTATCCTCCAGCCTGGAAGATTTGCTTGCCCGGTTGCAGCGGGAAGGGTACGAAATCAAGCGGGGAAAATATATCTCCGCCAGGGCGCCGGACCAGGAGAGGTTCACCCGGCTCAAAACCCTGGGCGCCGATTACACGGAAGAAGCCGTTGTCTCCCGCATTGCCGGAGGCCTCCGTCCCTCCAGACAGCCCCAGCAGCGCAGCGGGAAGGTCAGCCTGCTCATTGACATTCAGAACAATATCAAGGCCCAGCAGAGCGCCGGATACCAGCGGTGGGCGACCATTGAGAATCTGAAACGGGCGTCCGCCACCATGAACTTTCTCACCGAACACGGCATCGGCAGCTATGAGGAATTGGTGGAACGGTGCGACGCCGTTGCCGCCGCCTCCATCCGTACCAGGGAGAGCCTGCGGGATACGGAACAGCGGATCGCCGACCTTGCCCTCCTGGGAAAGCAGATTGACACCTACCGCAAGCTGAAACCTGTCTATGACCGATACAAGGCATCAAAGGACAAGGAAAAATTCCTCCGTGGGTTTGAAAGCGAGATCATCTTGTTTGAGGCGGCAGCCAGGGAGATCAAGAAGGCCGGACTCACCAGACTTCCTTCCTCCGATAAGGTGAAAGCAGAACTGGAAGGACTCTCCGCCCGCAAGGCCGCCCTGCAAGCGGAACTTCGGAAGATACAGCGGGAGGAAAAGGAATATGACACCCTCCGCCAGAATGTGGACGCCCTGCTGGAAAGGCCGAAGGAACAGGAACAGCAGCGGCAGCGGAGCAACGACTTGGAGTAACGGGGATTGGGCGCTTTTTACAGTCTTTGCAAAACCCCTGGGCGCATGGTTATCCGGCTGATATAATGGAACCAGGAATGGAGGTGCTGACTGTGACGAAATCCGAAGTAATCAAAGAGTTTTTCAAAAAGAGTGTGTTGCCCGTGGCGGTGGCGGCTTTGCTGTACTGCATTTTCAAATCCGCTTGCACAAAAGATGGTGTCACCGACTATGTATGGCTGTTCATACTTTGCGGTCTGCCTTTTGGCATCCCACGGATGTTCGCCTGGATCGTACCGGGCGGCTCTTTGGGAACCGCCCTTCCGCTGTTCCTGCTGAACTTTATTATTGGTGGAGTGATTGGCGGTTTCGTCCTGGTTTGGCGGCTGTTGGTTGCAGTATGGTATATATTCCTCACTATCTACCGGATAAATGCAGAATGCATACTATGATATAAATACTGAAAACACACTATGTAGTGGATTTAAGTTGATTACTTTGTGAATATGTGGTAATTTTATTATAGTAACTTTAATGCAGTCGAATATAATTTGTTGTAAAATATCTCATACTGCACATACAAAGAGGTGAAACTATCATTGACAGAAGATTACCTTTCTAAAGTGCTTGAAAGTGCATATTCAAATACTATTTGTGAGTGGCAGGCACAAGGCATTTCAGATAAAGAAATAATTGATAAAATAAATCAAAAGACAGACGGTAGCATAGATATGCTATTAGAACAGGCATCAAAGGATTATCATAACTATTTTCTTGAAAAAAGTTTTGAAATAGCATACAACCAAAAAATTGAAGCAGATAAATTTATGGCTCACCAAAACGAGATTTGGGGGAGCTGTTTTGTAGTCTCAGAAACCATGTATGTTATGGCATTAGAAGCGGCTGAGCGATATAGTGCTTTTGTAAGCGAAAACATCTCGGACGATCTCAAAAAGGAAAAGCAATATACTTTTTTGGCGTTACAGTATATGCAAGGCCGCTGTTGCCAAGAGTTTTTGGAAATACTACATTTAATGAAACTTGGATTTGCTGACTGTGCTTATGCCAGATGGCGCTCAATGTATGAATTGTGTTGTAATGCTGCGTTCATAAAGAAGCATGGCGAAATAATTGCAAAACAATATGTTGAACAATCGCAAACTGATGAGCATAAATACAGTTGGACTAAAGGGGCAAAAAAAGACGACGGTACCGAATTAAAAATAACAACTTTTCAAGGCATCCAAGATAACTGTGATGTGGACGAGGCTTGGAAAAAGCAGTATAAGTTAGCGTGTTTTGTAAACCACGGTTCACCGCAGGGAACATTCAAACGATTAAGTTTAATGGACGAGCAATCTCTTATAGTAGTGGGCCAATCTGATTATGGGATTACTACACCTGCAGAACATTCAGCTATCTCCTTGCAATGGATAACCAGTATGTTTTTGAGTGTCTTTCCTTGTCTGGATGCATTGGCTCATGCTAAGGTGATCCATGATTGGGTTGAGGAAGTTCGGAAGGCATATTTTACAACAGCAGATAAATGTTTTGGAACAAATATCAATTACGATGAGAACTGCGGGAAATAATACATTGTCCTGAAATGTGTGCATAGATGTCATTCTTAACGAGCGCCCTCAAACTTATTCTGAGTTATCATTGACGCCAAACAAAAAAGCGGGAGCATCAGCATCGGTTGAATACATCCGATGCTGACGCTCCCATTTTGCTTGCCGAAAAGTGAAAATCCGGCGTTTTCACTATGCAGAAACGCCCTTCCGCCCCACATGGGAAATCACACTGACTCTACACAGAAAAGCTGACACACGCGATTTTTTCGCCCATTTTGAACCCTAATTCCTGCACTTTTGGGAACGGAGAGAAAGATAGTGCGGACAGGACACTACTACCGCCCGGAAACTCTGTTTACAGGGATGGACACAGCCCTTGCAGAGCTTGTTGTACTGGCGCCTGCCGTTCTCGCCCAGGAAGAACGACCATTCCAGACGCCATTTCTTGCTCCGGCTCATAAGTCGCCCAGCTCCGGGGGCTTCTTCTGCGGGGCGGGCTTGTCCGGGCCTTTCTGTTCCGCGCACTCCCGTTTCGCGTCCTCCAGCCGCTCCCGGATGGAAGGCTTTTTCTCCGGCGTGGTCCTGCGCGCCTCGGCCTGGGCTTTCTCCAATTCCTCCCCGCGGCGGCCGTTGTTGATGATCCCGTCGATCATGCCGTAGTCATCCTCCAGGGTCATTTCCGCCGTGCGCAGCGGGTTTTCCGGCTCCACGGGAACGGATACGATCTGCCCGTTGATGCTGGCGAACAGCTCCGGCCGCTTGAATTGCTCGGTGTATTTCTGAATCATGTCCGGGGGCAGGGACGCAAAACTCTCCGGCCCCAGGCCCACCACCAAGAAGGTGCCTGCCACAATGTCGTAAATCTCCCCATGCTCGTCCCGGAGAGAGCGGTTCAGGTCCAGACCGATGAGCTTGCCCTCGTCGTTCAGCACCAGCCCCACCGGATCGTCAAAGGGATAGGAGGCGGCAATGTCGCCGCCCACCTCCGCTTGCAGCGCATGGAGGCCGGGGTCGATCTCCTTCACATAGGGCTCCTTCATGGGCTCCACCACCAGGACGGTCAGCTTTTCCGGCGCGGTATGTTCGGGGGTGTCTCCGTTGGGGATGGCAAAGGCGCGGCTGCCGTTGGCCATGATGATATACTTTCCGTCCTCGGACTCGTGGTGGAAACCGTATCCGGCCGCCTCCATCTGTTCCCGGCTCATATCCGTCACATGGAAGGTGCCCCTGGGGGTCCGCACCGTCTCGCCGGTCTCTCGGTCATCCGGGGTAGGCGCCGCTTGCTGCCCATACAACTCCGCCTCATACTCCCGGTTTGCCTGCTCCGCAAAGGCCAGCATCTCGTCCACATGGGACTGATCCGGGTTTTCAATGGCCTCCCGGATCACCTGCGGGTCCACATCCAAATATGCCTCGTAGCCCACAGCCTCCTTGAACTTCTCCAACTCGGAGGGAAGGTAGTCCTCCGGGGTCTGGCCCAACGCCTTCAGCTTTTCTTCCAGAGAGGCAATGCGGCAATCGGAAAGGTTCTCGTAGATTTCTTCCTTCGCCGCATGTTCCTCCGGGTGCTCGGCGGCATACTGCGGATCGTTCTGCCGGAAAAACTCGTCCATATCGTAGGCAAGGTCCATGGCCCATTCCGAAATTTCTTCTTCAGGGACGTCGTCCTGGAAGGTCATCACCCGGTATTCCTCCGGGATGCTGCCGCGCTCGCCATCGTAATACTCATGGAAACTGTCCCCGGTATCCCGCACATAGCCCAGGTCGGTGAACTGGCCGCTTTCCTCCAGGGCGATGTCCCGCCCGTAGGCCTCATAGTCGATGTAATTGCGCAGATGCTCCGGCACCTGCATGGCGTCCAGTTCCTCGATGTAATACCGGCCCAGATCGTCGTGGTCGTGGATGTCGGGGTAAACGTCGTAGCAGTCCAGGTTCTCCGTCAGGTTGATAAGTTCCTGGATGCTGCCCGTGTGGTCGCCGATTTCCATAGCAGCCTGGAACCGCTCATATTCATCCTGGCTCATATCATCCAGTTTGGAGGCCAGGTAGTTCAGTTCATCCAGGTTGGCATACTCGCCCAGCAGGTCATAGAGGCCGTCCACATAGCAGTCGTAGTCCGTGATGAACCATTCCTCATAGGTCTGCCCAAATTCGTCCTTCGACCCAATCCCGATGCGCTCAAAGACTTTTTTCAGTTCCTCCGCCGTGGTGGGGAACTTCACCCATTCGCCCACAAGGGCGCCCTCGTTGTATTTGCCCAGGTTGGTGATGAAAGCGGCAAAGGGATAATCTTTGTCATAGTCATAATGGGGCATAGCGACACCTCCTTATCGCTCCGGCGCAGGCTTTTCCCGATGGGGCTGCGCCTTGCTCTGGTTGGCACATTCCTTCCGGCTCTGTTCCAGCCGTTCTTTGATGGAGGGCTTTTTCTCCGTCTGCCTCTCCCTGGGGCGCTCATGTTCCCACTCGTCGCCGGAGAGAGTGAGATAGCCTCGGCTCGTAAAGCAGCCCTGTTCCTCCTGCATGGCATGATTGCCGAAGGGAACGGGATCAATAGCGTCCAGCAGTTCCGGGGGCAGAAGGACGTCCAAGTGCTGCGCCAGATAGCGCCAGCCCACATCCTCCACCTTGCGGATGTTGGGCTCCAGGACAAAATACTCGGTATTGGCGGGAAACTCCCGGAACTGCTCCAGGGTGGTCAACCGGAAGGGAGACTCCTGGACAGCGGCCAGGAGGTCACGGTCCTCCGGGGAAAGTCCGGCAAGCGCCTGGGCCGCTGCCTCCAGCTCGCTTGCGTCACCGCCTGCGGGGAGCAGCGGCTTCAAATGCTCCATGAAGTTGACCTCGGCTTTACTTTTTGCCATGCACACCATCCTTTCGTTTGGGAAACTCCAGCTTGAAATTGACATACTTGCCGCCGGTATCGTCCAGGATCACCACGGCGTCATAGGTGGAACCTTTCTTCTCCGACCACATCCCCTTGACGGAAGTGCGGCCCTTTTTCAGAAGGTCGGCCGCCATTTTCCGGGTCATTTCCTTGCGGCGGCTGGTCCAGAAACGGTCATTCTTCCACATGACAAACTGACAGGCCCGGTCCGAACAGGCGAAGTTCTTCTTGCCCTCATAGACCTGCTTGCCGCAGCGGGGGCAGAGGCCCACCGTCTCCTTCTCCGGCTGGAACAGCTTTTGCCCATCCTCGGAAATGTGGGAGTATTTCCGCACCAGCTCCGCCGCCATTGCCTCGATCCCGTCCATAAAGTCCTCCGGCGACGCCTGACCCTTTGCCACCTCGTTCAACCGCTGCTCCCAATCCGCTGTGAGCTTGGGAGAGGTCAGCAGCTCCGGCAACACCGTGACCAGGTTGACGCCTGCCTTTGTAGGGATCAGGTTCTTGCCCTTGCGCTCCACGAACCCGCCGGACACCAGCTTTTCAATGATGGCCGCCCTTGTCGCCGGGGTGCCCAGGCCGCGCCGTTCTGCGTCCTCCGGGATGTCCTCCTTGCCTGCGTTCTCCATTGCTGCCAGGAGGGAATCTTCCGTATAGGGGCGCGGTGGCGAAGTGAAGTGCTCGGTGACAGAGGCGGTGACCGGCTCAAAGACCTGTCCCTCGGTCAAGGCCGGAAGAACGCCCCCGGCATCTTCATCCTCCGGCTTCTCCTTCAGGGAAGAACGGAACACCTCCTGGATGGCCCGCCAGCCCTGGGAAAGCACCTGCTTTCCTTTTGCCGTGAAGGTATATCCGCCGCACTCAAAGGCGGCCGTGACCACCTCATACACGAAAGGCTCCGCCGCCGCACACAGCAGCTTGCAGCAGACCAGCAGAAGGATATTGCGCTCGCCCACAGGCAGCGCAGGAACATCCGCCTTTTCCAGCTCCAGAGTGGGAATCAGGGCGTGGTGGTCGGATACCTCCTTGTCGTTTACCAGCGCCGCGACATCGGGGAAAAACTCCGGGCAGGCGTCGAAGGGCGGCACCCGTGCCGCCAGATGCAGGACCACGGAGGCGGTCTCCGCCATGTCGCCCGTCAGATGCCGGCTGTCCGTGCGGGGATAGGTCAGCAGCTTCTTTTCATAGAGCGATTGGGCGTAGTCCAGGGTTTGCTTGGCCGTGTAGCCGAATACCCGGTTTGCCTCCCGCTGCAAGGTGGTCAGGTCGTACAGTTTGGGCGGCTTCTCCGTCTTTTTCTCCCGCACCAGGGATACACACACGGCCCGCTGCCCGTCACAGGCGTCCCGGATGGCCTGGGCGTCCTCCGGGGAAACAATGCGGTCGCTGACCGCCTCGGCTCCCTCCAACGCCAGTCGCACATGATGGTATTTCTCCTTGCGGAACAGGACGATCTTACCGTCCCGGTCGGCCAGCATCGCCAGGGTGGGCGTCTGCACCCGCCCAATATTTAACGTTCGATGATACAACACCGAAAAGAGCCGTGAGGCATTGATACCAATAAGCCAGTCCGCCTTTTGGCGGCAGAGCGCCGATTGATACAGCGGGTCATAGTCCGCGCCGGGGCGCAGATCGACAAAGCCCTCCCGGATCGCCACGTCCTCCATCGAAGAAATCCAGAGACGAGAGAAGGGCTTGGAACATCCGGCGGCCTCATAGACCAGCCGGAAAATCAGCTCGCCCTCGCGCCCCGCGTCGCAGGCGTTGACCAGCTCCGTCACATCGGGGCGCTCCATCAGGGAACGGAGGATGTGGAACTGGGCTGCCTTTTCCTCGGACACCACATAGCGAAAGGGGTCGGGCAGGATGGGAAGATCCTCATACCGCCACTTCTTATAGCGGTCATCGTAGGCGGCCGCGTCCGCCAGTCCCACCAGATGACCAATGCACCAGGAAATGAGCCAGCCGCCGCCTTCAAAATAGCCATCGGCCCTGGATGTGACACCCAGGGCCGATGCGATACTCTTTGCTACACTCGGTTTTTCACAGATCACCAATTTGCTCAATTCTGGTCCTCCTGTTCTCCCTGTTCAGGAACATCCTCGTTTTCGTATTCCTCGTCCTCGAACTCATAGTCGTCCGGGTCGGCGCTGACCTTTGCGCCCTGTTTTGGCTTGATGAACTTGATGTAGGCGAAGGCTCCGCCGCCAAGAACCGCCAGCAGCAGGATCAGCACCAGGGCGCCGCCGCTGCCGGACTCTTTCTCCGGCTCCGGTTCGGGCTCCGGCTCCACCTCCGGCGCTTTTCCGGCGCACTCGCTCATATTCACCGAACAGACCGGACAGGCAGTGTTCACCGCACCGGCCTGGCACTTCTCGGCGCAGGTACAAGCCGCGGGCGTTTCCTCTGTCTGTCCGTCCTCCAGCAGCGCCATCAGGTCGGCTTCATCCACCTGGTTCAAGAAGTGAACGGCGGTCTCCTTGTCCTCGTTGGCCCGGTCGATCAGGATGTAAAAATAATTTCCGGCTTTCGTGGTCACGGTAATAAGCTGTTTGTCGCCGTAATAATCGTCCACCAGCGTAGCGTTGCCCTCCGGGGTAAGGGGCTGGCCCTCCGGCTCCATGCCTCCGGTGGCCGGTTCCTCGGTGGGTTCCGGGGTCGCCTCGGCGGGTTCCCCGGTGTAATAGTCGCCATCCCAGCCGCCCGCAAAGGCGGTGACGGAGAAAGCGGTCATGCACAGAACCACCACCGTCAGGGACGCCAGAAGGCGAAAAACTCTGTTACGCTTCATCTTCGCCATCCTCCATTCCTTCCACATCCTCGTCGTCGGGGTCCGGCGCCGCCTCCGCCTCCATCATTCCGTCGGGCAGGGTGATAAGGCCGCTGGCATAGGCCTTCAGGAAGGCGGTCAGCTCCTTGTTGTCCATGCGCACCGCCTTGACCATGCGGACGATCTCCAGGTTTTCTTCCTCGGTGAGCTGCGCCTCCAGCTCCCGAAGTCGCTTCTGCTGGGCGGAGATCTTCTCCTTCGTCTTTTCAATGTCCTTGCGAATCTTCTCAACCGTTGCCATGTGTGCAAAACTCCTTTCCAAATCGTTCTCTCCAGGAATAGTTCCGCCCCAGGCCCTTGACCGTTTTCAGGTTTTGACGGGCGTTGTCCTCCAGCGCCAGGGCGCGGCGGAACAAATCGGGATGCTGCTCCCGCAGGGCGGTGATCTCGTCGGCTTTCATACTGGGGCAGAAAAAGCAGGACGATTTTCCCGGCTGGGGCAGCCCTGCCGCCTCGATCTGCCGGATGCAATCGTCCCGTGTCCATCCCCATTCCATCAGGGGATACCACTTGCTGTATTTTCGGTCGGCCAAGTCTCCCAGCAGCACCTTGTCGCTGCGGTAGCCCTCGCCCGCGTCGTAGCCGATGAACTTGACCACCCGTTTGCCCGCCGCCCAGGTTCGGAGGCATGGCTCATAGTGGTTGCAGTATTTTTCTTGCGGCCCGATCTTGTGTTTCAAAGAGCACCGCTTGAAGCCGTAGGCGATGGACGGTAGGCTGCAACTTTGCAGACATTCATCCTCCAGCGTCAGCCGTTTCCCGTCACGGGTGGTCTTATACACTCTGGTAATGGGCGGCATCCCGTGGTCCTTCAGCCAGCGGTCCATCACCTCCAGATAGGCGTAGGTGTGGGGATGCTCTGCCCCCGTATCCGCAAAGAGGATCAGCTCCACCGGGATACGGTGCTGGTGCAGCCCGATCAAAAGGGCGGTGCTGTTGGCGCCGCCCCCGTAGGAAACCATATTGATGCTTCATCACCTCCATCAGTTGTACGGCGGTCTGCCGTATGCGTAGAAATGGGGCTGCCAGTAGCTTGTGTTCAGGTTGGAATATTGGATGGGGTCGCCGCAGTGCAGCATCATCCCGTCGCCAACATAGATACCCACATGGGACACGCCGCTGGTGTCGTAGGTGCCCACGAAGAATACCAGATCGCCGGGCTGAGGATCGGATACCGGCGTGGAAATGTTGTAGAGCCCCTGAGCGCCCAGCCGCCCGGTATTGCACAGGCCGCTGTTGGTCAGCACATAACTGACGAAGCCGCTGCAATCAAAAGAGGTGCTGGGGCTGCTGCCGCCCCACACATAGGGATAGCCTAAATACTTCTCCGCCTCGGTGATAAGGGTGTTGAACCGCTCGTCCGTCAGATATTCAGATGGAATCTCCCAGGCGGTGGGCGGGTTCTCGATGTACTTGTTCACATACCCGGAGGACGGGAACAGATCGGGGCGGTTGCCCAGGGTGGACATATAGGTGGCGTACAAGGAAAGCTGTTCCTCGCCCATCATGTAGACAGGCACATGGGAGAGGTCGAAGTTCTCCAATGTGACGGTGCAGATGGTCCAGGTATAGGGCACTCGAACCGTATAGGGGTTGCCCTCGCTGTCCGTCCGTGTTTCCGTCCGATAGCGGGTCTCCGTGGTCACGGTTTCGGTGAGGATATATTGCTTGTCAAAGAGGGTTTGAAGGTCGCCCTGTACCTGGTCGATGGTAAACACCCCCTCATGGAGTGCTGACAGAATGGAGATCAGCACATAGGGGTCGTGCTCGATCTCGTCCAGGTCGAAGTGATACTCGTCATAGTCGTGGGTGGCCTCGTAGGTATCCAGGTATTCCCGCAATTCATCCTCTTTGGCGCAGTAGGCTTCTTCCGCCGCCAGCATATCGGCATCCTCAGAGAGATAGGAAGATGCCATGATATTGGACACCCCACCGCCGAACATGGAGGAACAGGATTGCAGGGAGCCCAGCAGCATCACCAGCAGAAGTCCGATGCCGCCCACGATCAGCGCACCCTTCCAATGCCGCTTTACAAAAAGGACGGTGCGCTTGGACTCCTGGGCGGTTTTCTTGGCTGCCTTTGCCGTGGCCTCCGCTGTTTTCCCGGCTTGGGCAGTCTTGCCCGCCGCCCGGTATGCCGCCGCATATTGCTTTTGCAGCTTCCGTTTCTGCCACAGGCGGGAGACGGGATTGGATGCAAGCTGGGGGTTCTCCGCCACGGCTTTCCGATAGTAGAAATCCGCATTGGCCTTGACCGCCGCCTGCTCCGCCTTTGCCGCGTCTTGCCAGGGTTTCAGCTTGCGTTCCGCTCGCCAGTTCTGGACACGGCGGTTCCCGTAGCCCACAGCCTTCTCAATACCGCGTACTCCCAGGTGGCCCGACTGGACGCCGGAATTTTCCTGCTCCACCTCCCGGACCTTGCCGTGGATGGCGGCGCCCGCCTCCTGGATGGGGCGGGACAGCGGATTGGTATGCTGGGGGGATGGCGGTTTGGACGGAACAGCAGCCTTTGCCGCGTCCAGCCGGTCCGCCGCCTTATCCGACTTGCGAATGGCCCCTTGCAGTTCCGGCACCGCCCGGTCTGCCTCGGAAAACTGCAATCGGGAGGATGGGCGGCTTGCCGCCGCCTCGCCCTCCCGATAGGCTCTGCGCTGTTTCCGGCGCTTCTTTTTGGCTGCTGCCTGTTCCCGGTGCAGTTCCGCACGGTCCACCACTTTTCCAGCGGCGCCCGCCGTGTCGCCGGATGCAGAATGGTCCTGCTCCGGCGTCCGATTAGAGGGATAGGTGGTCTCGCCCGTGACCAGATTGACGGATACCGCCCCGTCACGGGTCATTTTCTGCGCCTCCTTTTCGGGGGCTTTCCATTCTTTCAAGGGGCGTCACCTCCTGTTCCATAGGGGCAGATATTGACGCAGGTCCCGGTTTCTATCATGGCGATGTACTGGAAAATGGGATACGCCTGGGGCGGGCAAACCGCGTTCCCCAGAGTTTTCAGCCGCAGCGCCCGGTTGTCGGTGTCCTCGGTCATGCGAGGGACTCCTTCGGGCTCGGCACGCCATAGGATGCGTCCGTCCATTTCGGGGGGAATCCCATGAGCCATTCCACCCAATCCGGGTTCAGCGCCGCTTTCTCGGAACGGGGCTGCTCCTGCCGGATCACCTGAGCCGACAGGTTGGAGGTCGGGGATTTGTCCCGGAAGGCCGCCGGTTTCAGGGTAGAGCGGTAGCCCTCCGATGCCGCCGGGGTCAGATAGAACACCGCCGCCGACAGGGACAGGCTCCAGATCGACCCATTCTTGTTCCGCTTGC
>ERZ1026988.663-NODE-663-length-12406-cov-4.327747_pt1 | contig 12406 bp, 8 predicted proteins | sample MGYA00519291_ERZ1026988 | MGnify/ENA primary metagenome ERZ1026988 (study PRJEB26926, sample SAMN06164795) | human gut metagenome | biome: ENVO:00009003; feature: ENVO:2100002; material: ENVO:00002003 | host: Homo sapiens | place: USA | collected 2012 ... | reverse complement strand
TCTAAAAAGAGATAACCATGAAAAGACTTGAGAACAGAGTCGCCATCGTCACGGGCGGCACGGCCGGTATCGGCGAAGCAACGGCACTGCGTTTCGCACGCGAAGGCGCACAGGTAGTCGTATGGGCACGTAACGAAGCCCGCGGTAAGGAAATGGAGAAAAAAGCCGCAGCCGAAGGGCTCGCCATCACCTTCGACAAGGTCGATACGAGCGATTTCGAGGCGGTAACCGCTGCGGCCAAGCGCGTCGCCGACAAGTTCGGCAAGATCGACATCCTGATCAACAATGCCGGCATCACCAACGACAGCACGCTCAAGAAAATGACCGTCGAACAGTGGCAGAACGTGATCGACGTCAATCTTTCGGGCACGTTCTACTGCTGCAAGGCCGTGTTGAACTACATGCTCGAAGCCGGCTACGGACGCATCGTCAATGCCTCGTCGGTAGTAGGGCTTTACGGCAACTTCGGCCAGACCAACTACGTGGCCACGAAAGCCGGCCTGATCGGTATGACCAAAACGATGGCCCGCGAACTGGGACGTAAGGGTATCACGGTCAATGCCGTAGCCCCGGGCTTCATCGAAACCGAAATGGTTGCCAAGATGCCCGAGAACGTACTCGACGGCATGCGGGCCAAAGTTCCCGTAGGTCGCCTGGGTCGTCCCGAGGAGATCGCCGCCGCCTATCTCTACCTCGCATCCGACGAAGCGGCCTACGTCAATGGTGCCGTTTTGAGCGTAGATGGCGGTATGACTGTTTAAAATCATTAAAAAACCATACTTATAAAATGAATTTCGAATTGACCAAAACCGAGCAGCTGTTCCGGCAAATGATCCGCGAATTTGCCGAAAACGAGGTGAAACCTCTGGCTGCCGAAATCGACGAAGAGGAGCGTTTCCCTGTGGAAACCGTAGAGAAAATGGCAAAACTGGGAATCTTCGGTATTCCCTTCCCCGTCAACTACGGCGGTGCAGGCGGCAACAACATCCTTTATTCGATGGCCGTCGAAGAGCTGTCGCGCGTATGCGCCACTACGGGCGTGGTCGTATCGGCACACACGTCGCTCTGCGCCGCTCCAATTTATGAGCACGGTACCGAAGAACAGAAAATGAAATACCTGCCCAAGCTCTGCTCGGGCGAATGGCTCGGCGCTTTCGGCCTCACGGAGCCCAACGCCGGCTCCGACGCCGGCGGCACGGAGACCACGGCGCTGGATAAGGGGGACTACTACCTCCTCAACGGCGGCAAGATCTTCATTACCAACGCCCCTAAGGCGGACACCTATGTGGTTTTCGCCGTCACCACGCCGGACATCGGCACCCGGGGCATCTCCGCTTTCATCGTGGAGAAGGGCTGGAAGGGCTTTGAGTTCGGCGACCACTATGACAAGATGGGTATTCGCTCCTCCTCCACGGCGGAGCTGATCTTCAACGACGTGAAGGTCCCCAAGGAAAACCTATTGGGCAAAGAGGGCGAGGGCTTCAAGATTGCCATGTCCACGCTGGACGGCGGACGCATCGGCATCGCCGCGCAGGCGCTGGGCATCGCCCAGGGCGCGTTTGAGCACGCGTTGAGCTATTCCAAGGAGCGCATCCAGTTCGGCAAGCCCATCGCGGCCCAGCAGAGCATCGCCTTCAAGCTGGCGGATATGGCCACCAAGCTGCGCTGCGCCCGGTTCCTCATCTACTCCGCGGCGGAGCTGAAGGAGCAGCACGCGCCTTACGGCATGGAGTCCGCCATGGCGAAGATGTACGCCTCGGACATTGCGCTGGAGGTCACCAACGACGCCTTGCAGATCCACGGCGGCAGCGGCTTCCTCAAGGGCATGGAGGTGGAACGGGCCTACCGCGACGCCAAGATCACCACCATCTACGAGGGCACTAACGAGATCCAGCGGGTGGTCATCGCCTCTCATCTGGTGGGCAGGCTGGGCAAGAGCTCCGGCGGCGAGAGCCGTTCGGCGGCCAAGAAACCCGCGCCCATCACCGGCATTCGCAAAAAGACCATCTTCCGGGAGGGGGATGCTGCCCAGCAGGTGGCCGACCTTGTGGCGGCGCTGAAGAAGGATGGTCACGACTTCTCCGTGGGCATCCCTATGGATACGCCCATCCCGCAGGCGGAGCGGGTGGTCTCCGCGGGCAAGGGCATCGGGGAGAAAAAGAACATGAAACTGGTAGAGTCGCTGGCCAAGGCCGCCGGCGCGGCCATCGGTTCCTCCCGTCCTGTGGCAGAGACTCTCAAATATCTGCCGCTGAACCGCTATGTGGGTATGTCCGGTCAGAAGTTCACCGGCAATCTGTACATCGCCTGCGGCATCTCCGGCGCATCCCAGCACCTTAAGGGCATCAAGGACGCCTCCACCATCGTGGCCATCAATAAGAACGGTAACGCGCCTATCTTCAAGAACTGCGACTACGGCATCGTGGGCGATGTGGAGGAGATTCTGCCCCTGCTCACCGCCGCGCTGGACAGCGGCGAAAAGCTGCCCGCGCCGCCCATGGTAAAGATGAAGCGGCCCACGCCGCCGAAGCCCGCCCCCATCGGCGACCGCTACGTCTGCAGCGGCTGCGGCTACGAGTATGTGCCGGAGTTGGGCGACGAGGACGGCGAGATCGCGCCCGGTACGCTCTTTGAGCAGCTTCCCGCCGAGTGGGTGTGTCCCGAGTGCGCGGAGACGAAGGATCAATTTGTAAAGGCTTGAGCCGTGAAGGAGGTAAGATAAGATGTATTGCGTGCGTAAAGTAACGAACGACCTCTACTGGGTGGGCGCCAACGACCATCGCCTGGCCCTGTTTGAAAACTGCTTCCCCATTCCCCGGGGCGTAAGCTACAACGCCTACTGCCTGATGGACGAAAAGACGGTGCTCTTTGACACGGTGGACTGGTCTGCCTGCCGCCAGCTTTTGGAAAATCTGGCGTATGTGCTGGATGGCCGCGAGCTGGACTACCTGCTGGTCAACCATCTGGAGCCGGATCACGCCGCCTGCATCGAGGAGATCCTGCTGCGCCATCCCAAGGTGAAACTGATCTCCAACGAGAAGGCATTCATGCTCATGCGGCAGTTCGGCTTCCATGTGGACGGACATGAGTGCATCGAGGTGAAGGAGGGCGACACCTTCTCCTTCGGCAAGCACACCGTCACCTTTGTGGGCGCGCCTATGGTTCACTGGCCGGAGGCCATGGTGACCCTCGACGTCACCGACGGCGTCCTCTTTTCCGCCGACGCCTTCGGCACCTTCGGCGCGCTGGACGGCAAGCTGTTCGCCGACGAGGTGGACTTCGAGCGGGACTGGCTGGACGACGCCCGCCGCTACCTCACCAACATTGTGGGCAAGTACGGCCCCCACATCCAGCTCCTGCTGAAAAAGGCCGGCGGCGTTTTGGATCAGATCAAGTACATCTGCCCGCTCCACGGCCCCGTGTGGCGCAAGGATCTGGGCTGGTTCATCGAAAAGTACGACACATGGAGCCGCTATGCCCCTGAGACCCAGGGCGTGCTCATCGTCTACGCCTCTATGTACGGCAACACGGAGAACGCGGCGCAGGCGCTGGCGGCCACGCTCTGCGACAAGGGCATGAGCAAGGTGGCGATGTACGATGTGTCCTCCACCCATGTCTCCCAGCTGATCTCCGAGGCGTTTAAGTACAGTCACATTGTCCTGGCCTCTGTGACCTACAACCTCGGCATCTACCCCGCCATGCATGACTTCCTCATGGATATGAAGGCACTGAATCTGCAAAACCGCACCTTTGCCATCATTGAAAACGGCTCATGGGCGGTGAAGTCCGGTGACCTCATGCAGAAATTCGTCAACGATGAGCTTAAGAACATGACGGTGCTCAACGAGCGGCTCAGCCTCGCCTCGTCCATGGGCACGGACAAGCGCACTGAGCTGGAAGCACTGGCGGACGCCATTCTGGAATCTATGAAGTGACTGGCAGGGAAGCCAAAACCAAGACAACAGACAACAAACAGCCCCGCCGCGTCGGCTGCAGAAAAACCGGCTTTCAAAAACAGAGCGGGCAAGCGTGATACTGCGCTTGCCCGCTCTTTGCCCAAAAGGACATGAGAAGTGACCGGAGAAGATGAGAGGATCGAAATGGAGATCAGAAAACGAAACGGGGAGTCTGTTCCCTTTCAACAGGAGAAAATTTTCAACGCCATGAAAAAAGCGTTTGATGGACAGGGGAGGGAGATCGGGAGCAGAGAGCTGAATGAGATCCTCGCCACCGTTCTCGACAATCTCTCCGTCACAGTACCGCTCACCGTGGAACGTGTGCAGGACGAGGTGGAGCGGACGCTCATGGAGCGCGGACACTATGAGGTGGCCAAGGCGTACATCCTCTATCGCGAAAAGCGGTCTGCGCTGCGCCGCGTCCGGCATACCATCGCGCAGACGGTGGGGGATGACTCGCTTGACGAGGTGCTGCGCCGCATCCAGATGGATTTTACCGAGGAAGTCTACTCCCTCGCGGCGCTTCAAATGAAGTTTGAGAGCTTCTGTCGCCCGGGCATGACGGAGGATGAGCGGGCTGAGGCACTGACCAAGGCAGCGGTAGAGCTGACTACGGCAGAGGCACCCAAGTGGGAGTTCATCGCGGCGCGGCTTCTGAACCACTCCGTTCGCTGTCGCAACGCACAGGAATGGGAGGGGCGCGGCATCGGCGACCTCTATGGCAGGCTTCGCTATCTGACGGATAAGGGACTCTACGGTGACTATATCCTTGCCCACTATACCCACGAGGAGATCGCCATGGCGGAGGGCTTTCTCTGCCCGGAACGGGACGAGCTGTTCACCTACTCCGGCCTTGACCTGCTGCTCAAACGCTATGTGATCCAGTCACGCAGCCGCGTGCCGCTGGAAACACCGCAGGAGATGTTTTTGGGTATCGCGCTGCATCTTGCTATGAACGAAGGCTCTGACCGCATGGGGTGGGTAAAACGCTTTTACGATATGCTCAGCCGTATGGAGGTCACGATGGCGACACCTACCATGTCCAACGCGCGAAAGCCCTACCATCAGCTTTCAAGCTGCTTTGTGGACACTGTGCCGGACAGTCTGGACGGCATCTACCGCTCGCTGGACAACTTCGCAAAGGTCTCTAAATTCGGCGGTGGAATGGGGATGTACTTCGGTAAGGTGCGCGCTGCAGGCAGCACCATCCGCGGCTTTCAAGGGGCGGCGGGCGGTGTTATCCGCTGGATCCGGCTGGTCAACGACACCGCCGTGGCGGTGGATCAGTTGGGGATGCGGCAGGGCGCTGTGGCGGTTTACTTAGACGCATGGCACCGGGATCTGCCGGAATTCCTTCAACTGCGCACCAACAACGGCGACGACCGCATGAAGGCGCATGATGTGTTTCCCGCCGTGTGCTATCCGGATCTCTTCTGGCGACTGGCGGAGGAGAACATAGACGCGCCGTGGCATCTCATGTGTCCGCATGAGATCCTCACGGTCAAGGGCTACGCACTGGAGGATTACTGGGGTACGGAATGGGAGAAGCGGTATCTGGACTGCGTCAATGACCCGCGCATCGAAAAGCGCAGCGTCACCGTCAAGGACATCGTGCGGCTGGTGCTTCGCTCGGCAGTGGAGACCGGCACGCCCTTCGCCTTCAACCGCGACAGCGTAAATCGTATGAACCCAAACGGCCACACGGGAATGATCTATTGCTCCAATCTCTGCACGGAGATCGCGCAGAACATGGCACCCATCGAGCATATCAGCACTGAGGTGCACACGGAGAACGGCGACACAGTGGTGGTGACGGCCACACGCCCAGGTGAGTTTGTGGTCTGCAACCTGGCGAGTCTGTCTCTCGGTAATCTGCCGGTGGAGGACGAGGCCTATATGGAACGCACGGTGGAAACGGCCATCCGCGCACTGGATAATGTGATCGACCTCAACTTCTACCCGTTGGAATACGCGCGGCTTACCAATCAGAAGTACCGCAGCATCGGCCTGGGCGTCAGCGGCTACCACCACATGCTGGCAAAGCGCGGCATCCGCTGGGAGAGCGAGGAGCACCTTGCCTTCACCGACGCGGTGTTCGAGCACATCAACTACGCCGCCGTCAAGGCGGACACAGCACTGGCGCGGGAAAAGGGCTGCTACGCGCTCTTTGAGGGCAGCGACTGGCAGACGGGCGCGTATTTTGAAAAGCGGGGTTATACCTCCGAAAAGTGGCAGGCGCTTGCGGAAACGGTGGCGGTGCAGGGAATGCGCAACGCCTATCTGCTGGCTGTCGCACCCACTTCCAGCACATCCATCCTCTCCGGCACGTCGGCGGGCATCGATCCAATTATGAAGAAATTCTTCTTAGAGGAAAAAAAGGGCAGCATGCTGCCCCGCGTTGCTCCGGAGCTTTCTATGGATACATGGTGGTACTATAAGGCGGCGCATCTGATCGACCAAAGCTGGTCGGTGCGCGCCGCGGGCCTTCGCCAGAGACATATTGACCAGGCGCAGAGCATGAATCTCTATATCACCAATGACTATTCCATGCGTCAGGTGCTCAGACTGTATTTAGAGGCGTGGAGGGCCGGCGTCAAGACCATTTACTATGTCCGCAGCAAGGCCCTTGAGGTCGAGGACTGCGAAAGCTGCTCGTCATAAGGAGGATAGCATGACGGAACTGAAGAAAAAGCCCCTCTTTAACCCGGAGGGCGACCCTGATGTGCGCCTGCGGCGCATGATCGGCGGCAATACCACCAACCTCAACGACTTCAACAATATGAAGTACGCTTGGGTCAGCGACTGGTACCGGCAGGCCATGAACAACTTTTGGATCCCTGAGGAGATCAATCTCTCGCAGGATGTGAAGGACTATCCCCGCCTGCTGTCAGCCGAGCGCAGCGCCTACGATAAAATTTTGAGTTTTCTTGTCTTTTTGGATTCCATTCAGACAGCGAACCTGCCTAATATCGGCGCCTACATTACCGCCAACGAGGTCAATCTCTGCCTGTCCATTCAGGCGTTTCAGGAGTGTGTCCACTCACAGAGCTACAGCTATATGCTCGACACCATCTGCTCTCCTGTGGAGCGCAATGACATCCTCTACCAATGGAAAACGGACGAGCATCTGCTGCGCCGCAACACCTTCATTGGGGACTGCTACAACGAGTTTCAGGAGCGGAAGGACGCTCCCACGCTGCTGCGCGTGATGATGGCGAACTATATTTTGGAGGGCATCTATTTTTACAGCGGCTTTATGTTCTTCTACAATCTCTCCCGAAATGGGAAGATGTCCGGTTCGGCGCAGGAGATCCGCTATATCAACCGCGACGAGAACACGCACTTGTGGCTGTTCCGCAATATCATCACGGAGCTGCAAAAGGAGCAGCCGGAGTTGTTCACCGCCGAGAGCGTACAAGCGCTGCGCGAGATGATGCGTGAGGGCGTGGAGCAGGAGATCGCATGGGGGCATTATGTGATCGGCGACGACATCCCGGGGCTGAACCGGCAGATGATCAGCGATTACATCCGCTATCTCGGCAATCTCCGCTGGACGAGCCTTGGCTATCCCGCATTGTATCCAGGCTTTGAGAGCGAACCGGAGAGCATGGAATGGGTCAGCCAGTACGCCGACGCCAACATGGTCAAGACCGATTTCTTTGAGGCACGCAGTACCGCCTACGCCAAGAGCACCGCACTGATAGACGATTTATAAGAAAACCAAAGACATCAGAATAGGAGATACTACTATGAATTACAGCGCTATGATTCAAAATCGAAGATCCGTTCACGCATTCCGCGAAAAGGAAGTTCCGAGCGAGGCTATCGGCCAGCTCCGATCCTACTATGAAAAGACCTGCCCCCGTCTTGTCCCGGAGATTGCAACGGAGTTGATCGTCTTGGACAAGAATGCACAGCCGGCGCTGGAGAGCTCAGCGGGCTATAAGCAATTTCTCATCGGAGCACCGCACTACCTGCTCCTTATGTCTGCCCCGCATTCCTATGCGGCCATCAACGCCGGCTACATGATGGAAGATCTCGTCCTCAAGCTGACTGAGTTGGACATTGACACCTGCTGGATGACCTTCACCGACAGCGACAAAATCAAAAAGGCACTGTCTCTCACCACTCCGTTAGAGGTGGCGGCAATCGTTGCCTTTGGCTACGGGGAAAAGACCGCAAAAAAGCTGCGGCTGAATATCCTAAGTATGTCTCAGATCGATGTGCGGGCCGAGCAGCAGTACTACGCGCCCAAAAAGGGCGTGCATGATTTGGTTCACATGGGGAGCTGGAGCAACAAGTCTGGGCTTGACGAGATGATGGACTTCTACGACGATATGCTCTGGCAGTCCTTCTACGCCGCTTCGCTCTCCCCCAGCTATCTCAACCGTCAGCCCTATGGCTTCCTTGTGCAGGATCACAGCATCTATTTGGTGCAGCAGGAGGATGCCTACACCGATAATTTGGATGCCGCATTGGATCTCGGTATTGTCATGCTCCACTTCTCCGCCGTCGCCTCCCAGTGGGCGGGGCAGGTACGCTGGGAACTTTCACCTGCTGCGCCCGACGGCCTGCCGGAAGGACTTCGCTCCGCTGCGGTGTACCACATGTAACGACTCTGGGGGAAGCAAGGCAACGGTAAAATGCGCGACCGTCGATCCGCGGTTGAGCGTATGTTCCATTAGAAAAGAAAAACCTATCAGTCAGAGTCTGATTAAGGAAAATAGGAGGTATTTTTTATATGGCTATCCGAACGGTAACAGATGCCATCCGCTATGTAGGGGTGGATGATAACACATTGGCACTCTTTGAAAACCAGTACCCCGTCCAGCCTATGGGAGTGAGCTACAACTCCTATGTCATTCTGGACGAGAAAATCGCCGTGATGGACAGTGTGGACGCACGGGCGGCGGAGGAATGGCTTTCCAATGTAGCGCAGGTGTTGGAGGGGCGCAACCCCGACTATCTTGTGGTCACACACATGGAGCCGGATCATTCCGGCAGCCTCATGCGGCTGGCACAAAAGTACCCGGAGATGAAGATCGTGGGAAACGCGAAAACATTTACCCTGATCAAGCAGTTCTTCGGCACAGGTGCATTGTCGGAAGACCGTATGCTGGAGGTTGGTGAGGGCAGCACGATCTCTCTGGGCTCACACCGGCTGCGCTTCCTGCTGGCGCCGATGGTACACTGGCCGGAGGTGATGGCAGCGTATGAAGAGGAGGAAAAGATCCTGTTCTCGGCGGATGCCTTCGGCCGCTTCGGTTCACTGGAACGGACTGCCCGTGCCCCCTGGGCGCCGCAGGCCCGGCGGTATTATTACAATATTGTCGGCAAATACGGCGCGCAGGTGCAGGCTCTGCTGAAAAAGGTCTCCGCGCTGGAGATCAAAACGATCTGCCCGCTCCATGGCCCCATGCTCACAGAAGACTTGGGGGAGTATCTGCGGCTCTATGATCTCTGGTCACAATGGAAACCGGAAGAACCGGAGGGCATCCTGATCGCTCACGCATCCATCCATGGAAATACCGCATATGCATCGGAGGCCCTCAAGAGCAAGCTGGAGGGAAAAGGTGCGCAAGTCACCATGTGCGATCTGACGGCAACAGACCTTTCCTATGCCGTGACCAGCGCATTCTACTGTGGGAAACTGGTGTTGGCCTGCTCCACTTATGACGGAGGACTGTTCCCGCCCATGAAGGAGTTTTTGGAACATTTACAGACAAAGGGATTCCGAAACCGCCGGATCGGCCTCATGGAAAACGGCTCATGGGCCCCTGCTGCCGCGCGGCTGATGCGCGCCGAGTTGGAAAAGATGAAGGAACTCCGACTGTGTGAAACGGAGGTATCGCTGCGCGGCGCACTGAACCAAACCAGCGAAGCGCAGATGGACGCTCTGGTGGCGGAACTCTGCGCGGAATAAGCTGCAACAAACCGCAGCTATTGCAGCTATTCTCGTACAGATGATGGTCTTACTCATCTGCTTTATGTCCCAAGGGCAGAGTACCGTCATCTCAGGTTGAGGTCACGATGTGGTGTGGGGCGAGACCGGAGTCTTGAGAACGCATAAAAACACAGCCGCAGAGTACATCTGTGGCTGTGTTTTGTGTTCAGTTGCTCACTGTTGCGTGGACTGGATATGGAGAGACAACATATCTCCCGATCTTACATGGGTTATCTTATCTGCCATCACTCTGGCAGTTTGCCTTGCAGATATGTCGGCATCCCCACTGCGGTCGTATCCGGCCTGACCTTAAACATGGCTTTTTCAATCTACCTCCCTTATCGGTTTTCCGCGATATATTTCTCCGCCATGTGGACTGCCACCGCGCCATCCGCCACGGCGGTGACCACCTGACGGAGGGGCTTTGTCCGCACATCGCCCACGGCGTAAACGCCGGGAACGCTGGTCTCCGTGGTCTCTCCGGCCACGATATAGCCGCCGCCGTCCAGCGCCAGTTGACCCACCGCCAGCGCCGTGGCGGGCTGTCGGCCCACGCTGACAAATACGCCGTCGCAGTCCACCACGCTTTCCTCACCGGTGACGGTGTCCCGCAGGCGGACGCCGGTCAGCCTGTCCCCGGAAAGCAGTGCGGAAACGACGCTGTTCCAACGGAATTCCACGTTTTCGGCCTGTGCCAGCGGCTCGTGATAGATCTTGGTGGCCCGCAGGGTGTCTCTGCGGTGGACGAGGATCACTTTTTTCGCCACGCGGCTGAGAAGGAGGGCATCTGCCGCGGCGGAATTGCCGCCGCCCACCACGACCACCGTTTTGCCCTTGTAAAACATCCCGTCGCAGGCGGCGCAGTAGGCCACGCCCCGGCCCAACAGCTCCGCCTCTCCGGCTACGCCCAGCGTTCTGGGGTCTGCGCCGGTGGCCAGCACCACGGTTTTCCCCCGGAAGATCCCCTCGCTGGTCTCCACGAGCTTGGGAACCGCCGTCAGATCCATGCGGAGGACTTCTGCGTATTCGCTGCGTGCCCCGAAGCGCTCCGCCTGCTTTTGCATCTTCTCCGCCAGAGAGAAGCCGTCAATCCCGTCCTCAAAGCCGGGATAGTTGTCGATCTGCTCGGTCAGGGCCATCTGCCCACCGGCGGACAGTTTTTCCAGCACGATGGTGTCCAGCCCCGCCCGTGCCGCGTACAGGGCGGCGGTGTAGCCGCCCGGGCCGCCGCCCACCACGAGCATATCATAAACATGATTGTTGTTCATATCTGAACCCTCCGTTATTTCGCCAAGGCTTCCTGAATGAAACGGTCGATCTCTGCCTTTGAGCCGGGCGCGGTGATGGAATCCACGGCCTTTCCGTTCCGGAACAGCACCAGAGTTGGGATGACCTTGATCCCCTCGGCCCCCGCCAGCTGCGGCTCCTCGTCAATATTGATCTTGCCGACGGCAAGGCTGTCCGCGTATTCCTCTCCGATCTTCTCATACGCGGGGCCGATCCTCCGGCAGTAGCCGCACCAGGGCGCCCAGAAATCCACCAAAACAGGCTTTTCCTCCCGGATCAACTGCTTAAACTGCTCCTGATTCATATTCATAGCTGCCATATCTGTCAGCTCCTTTCCTTTGTTTGGGTATAGTATACCGCGTGACAAGCGGTTTTACTGTGACGGCGTCACATAATTTGAGAAAATCGGCGCGGCGCTGCTCTGGTTGTACGATTATGAATGCCGCTCCCAGCCCTGGAGATTTGCCGCGAAAATGTGAGCAGAAAAAAGTCATGACTTAATCACCGCGAGGGCTTGTATATCACCCGAAAGGGATAGCTACGAATACACACCGCAAAAAGAAAAGATACCTGGACGCGGTGAAGGCTTAGGCTCCTTGAGCTCTGCAAAGCTTTTGGAGTTCAAACAGAAAATACCAACAGCCAAAGCGACTGTGGGTATGATCAAATCAGATTGTACGAGTTGACGCTACCTTGCCAATCTCTGCAGGTCCGTAGGTTGTCTCAAGGGCAAATCGGAGTCGTTTCGGCTCCGATTTGTGCTTTTTGCCACCGTTCATTCGGCGGATTTTCCGTTGTTTCCGTCCAGCCCTGCCCGCTTTTTTCGGATTCTGGGTCAAAAGTGGGTCAGAGGCTGTAATATCCGGAGGGACTGGCGAACTGCAACCTTGCGCCACAGTCCACACTATCTATCCTCATACCACAAATGGCGTAAAGGCCAGCGTTTCGTGGGTGTATTTGTCCATCACGGCAGTTGCTTCGGCCTCGGTGACAGAGTGAAAGTCACCACTGCTGACATACTGATCCGTTGTGACGGAGTAGCGCCATGGTGAGCCGCCGGAACCGCCATCCAGATACAGCAACGTTTCCAGATGCTGTAACTCGCCGCTGGTATAGCGGTAGTAAGAGTAGCTGCTTTCAAATGCGCTGCTGCTGCCTTCGTTTGCCAGACTGCCATCGGTGCAGAGACTGTCTCTTATACACATCTCCGAGCCCACGA
>ERZ1026988.660-NODE-660-length-12417-cov-43.113574_pt1 | contig 12417 bp, 8 predicted proteins | sample MGYA00519291_ERZ1026988 | MGnify/ENA primary metagenome ERZ1026988 (study PRJEB26926, sample SAMN06164795) | human gut metagenome | biome: ENVO:00009003; feature: ENVO:2100002; material: ENVO:00002003 | host: Homo sapiens | place: USA | collected 2012 ... | reverse complement strand
CATCATGCTCATTATGCGTTACCATGACGATGGTGGTGCCCTCGTGGTTCAGCTCAGTAAGCAGATGCATTACCTCGGCTCCATTCTTGGAATCAAGGTTACCCGTAGGCTCATCGGCAAGGATGAGCTTGGGACCGAAGACCACGGCACGGGCGATGGCTACTCGCTGCTGCTGACCACCAGAAAGCTGGTGAGGGAAGTGCTTGGCACGATGACTGATGGCCATTCGCTTCATAATCGCCTGTACCTTTGCCTTGCGCTCTGCCTTCGGAATGTTGAGGTAGGTAAGAGGAAGCTCGATGTTCTCCTCTACATTCAATTCATCTATCAGGTTAAAGCTCTGGAACACAAATCCAATTTCTCCCTTTCTCACATCCGTACGCTCCTTTTCCTTCAGGTTTGCCACCTCGTGATTACCCAGGAAATATTTTCCAGAAGTTGGGTTATCCAATAATCCAAGGATATTGAGTAAAGTGGATTTGCCACAACCGGATGGTCCCATAATGGCGACAAACTCGCCATCTTCTACTGTGAAAGATACATTATTTAAAGCAATCGTCTCCACATCTTCTGTGCGGAATGACTTGCAAAGATTCTCTACTTTTATCATTTTGTTCAATGTTAAGTGTTAAATGTTGAATGTTAAATTAGGGTATACGCCCTTAAATCTGTGTCATCTGTGAAAATCTGTGGGAGACTTATTCATCCTTGAGATATTTCACAGGATTACTATTCGCCACCTTGTAGCAGTTGATGACGACGGAAAGCCCGATGATGACGAGCAAGATGATGGTAACGCCGATAAACAGCAAAGGCGTCATCGTAATCTTCTCGCTGAACGACATGAGCCATTGTCTGGCAATCAGCCAAGCCCCCAAGTCGCCCACGATGATGCAAGGCAAGGCAATCTTCATGATGTCCTTCAGGAAAATGCGAAGAATATCCTTCACCTTCGCCCCGTTCACCTTTCTGATTGCAATCTCCTTGCGGCGGCGGTTCACCTCATCACTCGTATAACCCACCAATCCGAAGAGGGCGATAATCATCGTCACAATGCCGGCAACCAGGATTCCGTTGCGGAAATTGAGCTGGGAAGCGTACTGGTTAGCCAATTCTGAAGCATAACTCTTTACGATGACCTTATTGTTTGGATACATCGCCTGCACCTTCGATTGCAACTCTGACAACGATTCATCCCTTAGTTCTTTAAACTTAACCAACATATAATAAGCCGTCTTGGCTGAATAGAAATACAAGTCAGGAAATTCATTCATTCCATCACCCCCGGTTTCCACAGCACCCCAACGGATATTCTTGCTCACGCCACAAATGGTAAAGATACTATTATGTCCTTTCCCATCATCATGTCCTGTACAGGTAATTTGCTTGCCAACTACGCCATCCTTCCAATGCCACGTTTTGATGAGTTTCTCAGCACCTCGTTCATCAATAATTACCTGTCGGCAACTGTCATTTCTTTCCGTAAAGAAAGAACCCTGAACGATAGGAATATTCATCATCTTGAAGAAATTGTCATCCACTCCCGACATCTCCATGATATTAAAGGTATTCTTCTCGTCGCCAGGTACTCCAACCATATTTCCACTACGATCATACCCATCGAGCGGAACATTAAAAGTCGAACTGCAATCCTTGACATTCGGCATCCGTCTGATTTCTGCCAGACATTGGTTGCGCTGGTCTCTATTGCTGGCATCTATCGAAACAATCGCTACATGATCGTAATCATACCCAGGATTGAGTCCCAACATCAGCTGGTATTGACCATTCACGATGTAAAGCAAACTGAACAGCAAACCAGAGATAACGAACTGGATGCCCAGCAAACCAAGTTTCCATTGGTTGCGATTCTCATTATAACCACGGAAAGCGATGGCTACAGGAATCCTGTTGTAAAGCCAACCTGGCAGCAAGCCGCCAACCAGCAGTACCAGAATACAGATAGCCACCAATATCCAACTGCCACGATTAAGCACCAACGTGCTTACCGGAGCAGAGAGGAAGTTTTCGATGGTTCCCCTGCAAAGGAATACAAGACCTGCAGCAAGAACAACCGATAGTCCCACATGCACCAAAGCCTCAGAGAAAATGATGGCATGAATGTTCTTCGATTCGGCACCATAGCACTTACGGACAGCCATTTCGCGAGAACGACCCACGAGATTTCCCACGATGATAAGCAGATAGTTCATCACAGAAGTGAAGAGGAGGACAAAAGCGATAATTCCCATAATCCATCCCATCTTCTTGATATAAGGATTTTGGGTGTAAACATCGCTCAATACCGTGAAATCATAGTTCAGTTCTATTCCCATATTCTTCATCTCCTTCAAAGGGAAATGATCCTCTCGCATCTTATTCACGTAAGGCTTGAGTTCTTTTGCCTCATGCCCCTTTGCCAACCGGATGTAGGACCTATAGGAATCATTTCCCACCCATTGGCCTCTTCCATCGTAGGAATATACGTATGGCACACTACACCTCGACAGAATCATCTGCGTACCATGAAAGGAAGAACCCCAGGGAAACGTTTCGAAAACACCATAGATGGTAAAAGTGGTTCCCGGATAATTAGAAAGCGTGAAATGCTTACCTACAACATTACCGCCAATCTTTGCTGCCGTTTCTGAATCGATGAGACAGGATAAGGGTTGGGATAGAATCTGTTTAGCTTTGCCTATCAATATCTTCTGTGGAAAGACATCAAAGAAACAACTGTCTGCCATCCTGATATTGGCAGAAATGATGTTCTGGTCTTCCATCTTGCATTGGGCATCATCATAAAAATAGAGAGTACTGGTAGCAGCTTCCACCATAGGCGCATATTGCTTTACACCTTGGGCGGTGGCTCCTGAAGTATTGGTAAACTCCATGGTTTCGCCATGGTTACTGCCCACTTCTGAAATCTGGTACGTCCTTTCCCATCCTGGAAAATACGTATCGTAAGTCTGCTCGAAATAAATCTCGGCAATAATTACCGAACTGATTGCCAATCCGAGCGCCAGACACAAGATCTTCACGAAGTTGTGCTGACCTCTTCGAGGCAGATTCTTGAATGCGTTAATAATATGATTCATATCAAATATCCTGTTTCAAGGGCGTTAGCCCAATTTATCACTAATCACTACTAGTTAATCATTACTAACTAATCACTACTAATTAAAAACTAATACATCATTATCCTTATAGGCCTCATAGCCGCTAACGATAACCTGCTCACCTGGCTCCAAGCCTTCAATCACCTCATAATACTGAGGATTCTGGCGACCGATGGTAATCTTTCGGCGATAAGCCTTCTTGCCACTCTTGTCTAAAACAAAAATCCATTGACCACCCGTTACACTATAAAACGTGCCTTTAGGGATAATTATTGCCTGCTTCGACTGACCGAGCTGCAAATCTACATAATAAGTCTGACCGGTTCGGATGTTGCCAGGGCGAACGCCCTTGAAGATGAAGTCGATGCGGAACCTGCCGTCTCTTACCTCGGGATAAACCTTGCGAACCTGCAGGAGATAATGCTTGCCGTTCTGGTCGAAAGAGGCTGTAAGTCCCGGTTTTACCCGGTCGATGTAATGCTCATCCACCTGCGCCTGCACCTTGAAATCGCTGAGGTCGTTGATGACTCCAATCTTCTGTCCGGCAGAAATGCTCTGTCCCAACTCCACATCGAGCAAACCGATTTCGCCCGAAATGGTGCTGCGGATGTTCAGCTTCTCCTTGCGCTGGCGAACCAGCTGCACATTCTTCTGCATGGCTTCCAGATTATCGCCCATCTGATCCATCTGCGAACGGCGGAGCTGTGCATCCTTCTTCAATCGCTTGTTGATGAGCGCATGCTTCTTGACGGCAAGGTCGTAATCTTCCTTTGCCTTGAGATACTCCTCGCGCGAATTGAGTTCTTCCTTGTGCAACGCCGCCTGATGCTGATAGGAACGGCGCTTGGTAATAACATCCTGCGAAAGCGACAGTTCCTCGTTGCTATTGTTCAGGCGGTCCTGCTCCATCGAAATCTGGGTGTTGCGAAGCATGTCCTGCTTTTCGGCAAGTTCGCTCTCGGCATTCAGAATCTCCAGGTCGAGATTCGAATTGCTCAGTTTCACGATCACATCGCCCTTGTTTACGTGGGCACCTTCATCCACCACTTTCTCCAGAACAATACCGCCTTCCTCTGAACTGATCTGCACCACGGAGATAGGAACCACCTGTCCATCCACCGAAACATAATCGTTGAACTGCGCCTTCTCCACGGTTCCGATGCTCAATCCCTTCCTATCCACCTTCAGGGTGGAAGAGAAATTGCTCAATCCCAACCAAATGAGGACTGTGATCAAAACCGCTCCTCCGCCAATCCATGCCCAATACTTGCGAGGCACGAGATATTTTTTCTTTTCTATCTTTATATCCATAATTTATCTTATTAAATTTTCTCCCTGATAATAGGCAACCAATCTCTGTTTGATAATGAGCAGCATCTGCATCTGGAGTTCCTTGATTCTGCTTTCCAGAAGCGTCTGGGCTGCGGTATGAAGGTCGAAGGTGGAAAGCATTCCTTCTTCAAACTTCCGGCTCGACATGTGATAGGCGAGCGAATCGGAGGTCACCTTCTTCTGCATCTGATGCAACTCCTTGGCGTAACCCTCTGCATCCATTACCGCCTGGGCTATCTGGTCGTGAAGCTTGCGACGGGTTTCCTCCAGGTTCACCTGTGCCAGTTGCCAGTCGTTGCGTGCCTTCTTCACGCTGTGCCATCGGTCGCTATTATAAATAGGTATGGAAAGGGTCAATGCGAGGTATTCGCCCTGGTTGTTGTGAAACTGCGAGGCAAACCCATCGTATTGCCCTTTCTGAGAGAGATTCTTATAATAGTTGGTAGAAATGCCACCACCGAGAGAGAGTGATGGCAGCAATCTGCCTTTTGCAATCTTGTAATCATACCGTGCCCGCTCTACTTCGTATTCTGCCGACTTCAAATCGGGAGAAATATGCTGGAAGGCCTGGTAAACGGTTTCGTAGTTTACTCCAGATTCAGAAACCTCTTTATTATCAGACGTTAACTTCAAATTCTGCTCCTCTTTAATCAGAATTTTCAGCTCTTCATCCACCGGAAAATTCATCGCGGATTTCAAGACGAGCAGACTCTGTTTTGCCACATTCTCCTGATGCGTAAGATTGTATTCATCTTCTGCCACCTGCGATTCCATCTGCACCACATCCGGGCGTCCCTTCTCGCCCAGTTCATACAGACGCTTCATCTTCGCCAGCATCCGCTTGCTTTCGTTCAGTTTCTCGCTTGCTATCTGAATGCTAGCCTCAGCATAGGCAGCATCCACATATTTCTGCATCACGTCGATGGCTCGGTCGTCCTGAATCTTCTGCATCGCCGTGGCTGAATAATCCCGGCTCAATTTAGCCTGCTTCAAGGCGTTGATGGTGGCGAAACCGTCGAAGACATTCAGTTCGGCATAAAGCTGATAGTAGTTGTTGAATGTCGTTACATTATTATAAGTATTGGTTTCCGGGTCGATGTTTCGTCCCCAGGCATACTGTCCCTGCACGCCGCCCGTAACGGTAGGCAGGAATCCTGCCACAGCATGCTGGTAATCCTGCTTGCGCTGGCGGGCATTCACCACCTCCCGCTTCACCTCCGTGGCGTGCTCCACGGCGTATTTCATGCAGTCGTCAAGGCTCCAGCTCTGTGCCGAGACGCCAGCCGTCCAAACCAGCCATCCTATCAATATTCCTATTCTTTTCATAATCTTCTTCATTTTGGCATGATAAGGACAAGAGCCGTGCCAAAACAGCATTTCTCCTGATAATCAAACCATTAAATAAAAACTCTCATTAAACAAACTGTCCAACAATTAGACACCACCGTCTAATTGTTGGACAGAAACCGCAGCTTAAAGCTGATCATTCATCGCATCCACCACTTGTCCATCAAACAGATTGATGATGCGACTGGCGTAGGTAGCATCGTGCTTGGAGTGCGTCACCATCACGATGGTGGTTCCCTCCTCGTTCAGCTCGCTAAGCAACTGCATCACCTCCATACCATTCTTGGAATCGAGGTTACCCGTAGGCTCATCGGCTAGGATGATGCTTGGCTTGACCACCACGGCACGAGCTATCGCAACACGCTGCTGCTGACCTCCGGAGAGCTGATGGGGATAATGCTTGGCACGATGACTGAGCTTTACCTTGCGCAGGATGTCGAGCACTCGCTCCTTGCGTTCCGCCTTGCCAATGCCTAGATATTTGAGCTGCAGGTCGATGTTCTCCTCTACCGTCAACTCATCTATCAGATTGAAATTCTGAAAGACGAAACCGATGCGACCCTTGCGATAAGCCGTGCGCTCACGCTCCTTGAGATGTCCTACCTCCTCATCGCCCAGCCAATACTTACCCTCGGTAGGTGTATCGAGCAAGCCGAGGATGTTGAGCAAGGTAGACTTGCCACATCCCGAAGGTCCCATGATGGCTACAAACTCGCCATCCTTTACATTGATGTTCACGCCGTTCAGGGCGATGGTCTCTATCTCTTCTGTACGAAATATTCTCGTTAAATTCTCTGTACGTATCATCTTGATTTAATGTTTAATGTGTAGTGTTTAATGTTTACTTAGCTCATCATGCTATTCCATCTTGATGCTGTCTATCGGATTCTCCAGAGCGGTGCGCAGGGTATAGCTGAAGACCGATACCAAGGCTAGCAGCAAGGTGAAGATAGCTCCTGCTACCAATGTCCACCAAGGGAAATCGATGTGATATTTGAAACCTATCAAGTATTCTTGCATCAGCTTGACACACAATGGGATGGCGATAACCACAGCCACACACGATGTGATGAGGAATCGCTTGGAAAGTTGCCATGCCGCATCTGTCACCGAGGCTCCCATCACCTTGCGCAAGGCTATCTGTCGGCGCTGCTGGTTGCCGTAATATACCGACATGCCAAACAAGCCGAGGGCGGAAATCAAGACGGAGATGCCCATGAAGGTGATGATGAGCACCATCATGTTGTGCTTCTCCTTGAGCGCATCAGCCAAGGTGTCGTCCAGATACTCCGTATCCATGTCGGTAGGTACGCCCAGCTGTTCCTTAGCCACTTGCTTGCAGGCACTTTGGATAGCAGACAGGGCTTGGGCATGGTCGCCACGAGTCTTCACCAAGATGGTCCAAAGCACATCATGATTGGAAGGAACACGAATGGCATTATGATTACCCAACCTGAACTCATCAAGAGCATCGCCACAGTGGAAATCTTTCACAACGCCACAAACCTCATATTCAGGCTTGCCTTCATTATAGCCGAAATATGGTTTCTTGCTCGATACGCCAAAGGTTCGCTTAGCTTCCTCGCTAACCCAGATTTTGCCTGGCGTAGGGTCAGAATATCGCTCCAGCACCTTGAAACCCATCATCTTCATCGCTATGGAATCCAATACGCTCAATCTCAAGAACGCTATATTTTCTCCCTTCTCATCATGCACACAATTGGAAAAGCTATTGACAGGATTGTTGCTGATAGCCGTAGCCTCCTCCACCTTTGGCAGAGATTTCAACTTCGCTATCAACGCTGCGTTTCTGGCATCGACATTATCAAATCCGAAAGTGGTGGAGATACAGAGAATGTCTTTCGTCTGATACCCCAAAGGTATGTTGGCGAGATGGCGCATCTGGAGCATCATCGTGATAGCCATCACCACCAGCGACATACTGATAACGCTCTGTGCCACAATGAATATCCTGCTAAACCACATCTTGCTGCGCAAACGCATGGTGCCCTTTACCACATCTATCGGATTGTAGCGAGACACCACGATGGCTGGGAACAAGCCCGACAACAAGGAGATGACGAGATAAGCCACCAACAAGCATCCCCAAACGACAGGCGAAGAGAAGAGCGAAATCTTCGTATCCAAGATGCTATTAAATAAAGGTGTGAATGCCCAAGCCAGCAAAACGCCGAGCAAGAAGCAAACTGCCGTGAAGAGTGCCGCCTCCTTGATATAGCGCAGCACCACGCCCAGCACCGACTCACCCAACAGGCGGCGGGTAGCCATCTCCTTGGCTCGATTGCCTATCTGCGCCACGGTGAGATTGATGTAATTGAAGATGGCTGATAGCAAGAGAACAAGCGCCACGATCAACAAGACATTGACCAAGGTCTTGCTGCCATGACGGACATGCGGGCATGTAATATCCGAAAAATACAACTTGTCCCAGCGCACCAAGCTAGAGCCCCACAAGAAACTGCCAGTCGTCTTCTTGCGACTCCACCATTTCTTCCAATAACCCATATATTTATTGAGCAACGTGGCGTTCACCTTTTCTGGATCAGCATTATCTGCCAGTTGGGCGATGGTAACAACCTCGCCAAACTGGTCCATCGGATCTAAATCTTTCTCCTTTAACTTCATGGAGACAAAGATGTCGGTGGGTTCCAGCAGATCTTCCCTGCCGAAATCATCCACGATACCCACCACCTTGAATTGCAGCGTATCGCATGTAACAACCTGTCCGATAGGATTTGCATTGCCAAAAGCCCTATTGGCAAAAGACTCGGAAATGAGGGCTTGATGCATATCCGTCAGCACTTGATGGGTGGCACATCCCCTGCACTTCATTCCCATCATATCCAAGAAATTAGAATCTATGGCACGTGCCTGCACATGGAAGTATTGACCATCCACCACAGCACCCTTGTCTGTATAATAATCGCTAAATCGGGTCCATTCCTTGATTTCCGGGATGGAAGGAAAGAACTCCTTAGCCGTACCCAAGGTCATGCCAAGGTAATCGCCCGAACCAGGCACATAGAGATTCTTGGCATCTGGCTGATGCGTGCCCACCCGATACTCCATGAAGGCGTAGGATACCAAAATCATCACAAAAGCCAAGGCTATCGAGAGTCCGAAAGCCTCGATAGCCGTATAGAGCTTGTTGCGTGATAAGAACTTAAAATAACTTTTCATATCTGTTGTTTCATTATTTTTTCTGATGCAAAGGTAGCCATTCCTTTTGATTCTGCCAAAGACCAGAAGGCAGCGGCAAGTGGATTGTATGAAATTCATACACTTTTCTGTATGATAATCACACATCACATTCCATTTTGTTGGCTATTTCAAGAAAAAAGTGTACTTTTGCAAACAAAAGATATAACAGAACACAAATAGATGAAATACGGAACAATACTTGTTATCGACGACAATCCATCGATACTCACAGCCTTGAAGATATGCCTGGGCGGTACATTCGAGCAGATTCTCACCTTGCCTCGCCCAGACACCGCCCCCACTCTGCTCCAACAAGAGCCAGTGGACATCATCTTGCTCGACATGAATTTTTCCTTGGGCGTAAACAGCGGACAGGAAGGTTTGCTTTGGCTCCGCACCTTCCGCCGTCTCCATGCCAACATCCCCGTGGTGCTCATCACCGCCTACGCAGATATCCAGCTCGCCATCAAGGGATTGAAATCTGGCGCAGCCGACTTCATCACCAAGCCTTGGGATAACGATGAACTCATCAGAACCCTAAAGGATGCCATCGACCGAAGCCAAGAAGTAGAGACGCTGGAGAGCATCGAGAGCACTCATATTCACAAGGTTGTGGATCAATGCCACGGCAATATCTCACGCGCCGCCGAACTCCTCGGCATCACTCGCCAAACGCTTTACGCCAAGTTAAAGCGATAATTTTCCATCACAATCATTCATGATTATCAACATCTGATATGGACACCATCTTCCACATATATATAATAGGTATCATTCTCCTCATCATCGGAGGCATCATCTATCTCTTCTTGCGCCATCAGCGCAACCTGAAGAGCCGTGCCTTCTTGATGCAAGAGGCTATCCGCAATGGCGATTACTCCTTCCGTCTATCCACCAAGGGATTGCTCTCTGGAGAACGAGCCTTGCAGCAAGCCCTCAACGATATGGAGAACGACATCGGCAAACTGGTGGCGCAGCATGAGGTGGAATCTTGGCAAAAGCTAACCCGAGTGCTCACCCATGAGATTATGAACGCCACCGCCCCCATCTCCAGCATCTGCCAAGCCTATCTGAGCAATCCCGACATCCAAGGCTCGCCCTACGAGGAAGGCATCCGAGCCATTCGAGACACCAGCAAGTCGCTCACCAGTTTCGTGGACAGCTACCGCAAGCTCACCCAGCTACAAGAGCCTGTCATCGAGAACATTCCACTCAAGGATTTCGTGGAAGGCATCAAGCCGCTCTATCCTCAGATAGAATGGCACATCCATATCCCTGAAGATGCCACCTGGTCTGCCGACAAAAACATGCTGCACCAGGTATTTATCAATCTGACCAAGAATGCCATCGAGGCTCACGCCTCAGCCATCGACATTCGATGCTTCCACAAACATCCAGAGAGCATCGAGAGTTCACAATTCTCGGGCATCTATTTCAGCAACAATGGCACCCCCATCCCAGCCGATGTGGCAAAGGAGATGTTCATCCCCTTCTTCTCTACCAAGCCAGCAGGTTCGGGCATCGGCCTCTCCATCTCCCGCCAGATGCTGATGATGCAATCCATCAACCTCTCCCTAGCCGAGCATAATGTGGCAGGCTATCATGTAACATTCCGAATGAACAGCTGCGACATCGTCACCTCGCTATGCACGATGCTATGATGCAAGCCATCAGCCACTCCATACGTAGTAACAAAGGTGATGACCAAAGAAAGCTTGGTCTTGGTGGAACTTTGGAAGAGTTCCATGCGCTGCCGCAACAGCTGCTCGTAGGCATCAGTGATGCGGTATTCCGACTTGCTGAATTTCATCTCGCATAGATGCACGATGCGGTCGGCACGCTTGATGACCAAGTCTATCTGCCCACCTCGCTGCTTGTCATCCGCCACCTTTCTCCATGAAGAAACTTCCGTAGCCATGCCTGATATGCCCAAGGCTTTCTTGATGCAATCCGTGTGCATCAAGCAGACAATCTCGAAGGTAAGTCCTTGCCATGTAGAAACCAAGCGTGACTCAAAATTGTGGCTCCACCATTGTTCATCCCCAGATGTATCTTGCGCTATAAACTTATAATAGAATAAGGTATAGAAATCCATCAACCGATAGATGGTATCTTTTGTCTTGCAACCAAAGTTCTGACTGCGTGAGATAAAATCGCATCTTTCCAAATTGGTCAGTACACGAGTGAGCGTACCTCCATTCGCCCCAATGACTTTGGAAATTTCCGTACGAGTCATACCATCATGGTGCTGAGCCAATGCTTTGACCACGCTGATATACAGTTCGGCATTGCTGAACAACGCATTATAGAGTTCATCAAACTCCCCTCTCATGATACCGCCATGAGAGAAGAAAAGGCGATCCACATTCTGCACCAAGCTCTGTCTTGGGTCGATAAGGCTCAGATAGAATGGGATGCCACCCATCACCATATAGCATTGCAATATCTGGTATCTGTCCCACTTGCAATGCTTGCGTTGCAAGTATTCCTCCACCTCATGAAGCGTAAATGGGCGCACATAGATACTAGAGGTAATTCGGGCATGCAAGCCACCCTGGTTCTCTATCAGATTATCCACCATCCAGGAAGTGGCGGAACCGCTGGCAATGAACACGATGTCGCTTCGGCGAGCAGCCCAACCATTCCAGAAATTTTCCAAAGCCGAAACAAAATCCGACTTCTGCGTATCTATCCAAGGCATCTCATCGATAAACACCACTTTCTTCCTGTCTGCATCAAGCAACTCCAGATATTCCTCAAGAGCATCAAAGGCATCAAACCAATCGGAAAACTTATCTGGCTTACTGCCCGAAAATTTCTTCAATGCCTTGCCGAAACTCGTCAATTGTCTTTGGCGAGAAAGATTATGTCCTCCCACAAATGTAAAGTCATAGGAACCTTGATAGTATTGGTCAACAAGGAAGGTCTTGCCTACTCTTCGTCTTCCATACACTATCACAAACTCAGAGCGGTCGGATTCCATCACCCTATCCAGTTCCAAGCACTCTCGCTCCCTACCTACCAACTTATTGCTTGTTCCCATTTTCTTCACTTTTTATTCGTTTCGATACTGACTGCAAATTTAAGCCAATTTTCCCGAAAAACAAAGAAAATGGGCGATTTTTTACCCAAATCTCATTCAAAGACATAGATTTGGGTAAAAAATCGCCCATTTTTTAGTTTTCATCACTATTTCTTCATTACCTATCTATCAAAGAGATTAATGATAACATGCGAAACTTGAGTCAATTATTTCTGGTACTCTTCACCTTTCGGCCGGAAACCCCTGTGTTTATCGGCATTCTGAGGGGTGAAGAGTTGTTTTTATCTCTTCACCCCTCAGAATGCCGATAAACACAGGGGATTCGGGGCTTTTGGTGAAGAGTGAAGAGTATTT
>ERZ1026988.647-NODE-647-length-12620-cov-4.994827_pt1 | contig 12620 bp, 9 predicted proteins | sample MGYA00519291_ERZ1026988 | MGnify/ENA primary metagenome ERZ1026988 (study PRJEB26926, sample SAMN06164795) | human gut metagenome | biome: ENVO:00009003; feature: ENVO:2100002; material: ENVO:00002003 | host: Homo sapiens | place: USA | collected 2012 ... | reverse complement strand
AATATCAACGCGTATTCGCAGAGATTCGTCACCAACATCCTTCAGGTCAGCCTGAAGCTGCAGCGAATAGCGAATGTTATCAACGGTATTTGGGACGTTATCAACGATGTGCTTTTCGGTGCGATAGTTGACAAGACGAGAACCCGCTGGGGCAAGTTCAAGCCCTATCTCGTTGCGCTCGGTATCCCCGGCACAATCGGTACGTGCATTTATTGGCTCATGCCCCTCATATTTGCGGGCAGAGGTCCGAACGATATCTGGAAATTCATCGGATATCTTCTTCTCATGGTCGTGCGTGAAGGCGCGGGAACATTCCGCGATATCGCACAGAAGGGTATCCAGTCCACGATAACCCCGCACCCTGTTGACAGAACGAGAATTATCACTATTGCAAACTTCGCCTCCGGCTTCCTCGGAGAGAAGCTGCCCGAGCAGATAATGACCGTTCTCCTTGACCTTATCGGCAGAAATAAGATCAAGCTTACTCTTCAAGGTACTTTTGTCGGCATGGGTATTTTCACTGCCGTTGTCGCAGGCGCAGGTGCTATGTGGTTCTTCTTTATCTGTAAAGAGAGAGTCATGCAGTCCGTCGAGCGTCCGAGCATCAAGGCGGGTATCAAGTCGATAATCAACAACAAGCCGATACTTCTTATGACGCTTTCCAAGATGCTCAGCGGCTTCTCGGTCGGCGGCAGCAAGTCGGACTACCTTATCGATGTTCTGAACTTTGCTTCGCTCAATATTATTACCGGTATCCCCGGCTCGATAATCAACCCCATAAGCTATGCGATAGTTCCGTGGTTCAGACGGCACTTCTCGAGCCGCTTCCTGTATATCATGGGTACATATGTCGGCGATATCCTGCTCGTGCCCGTGTTCCTCGTCGGCTGCATCGGCGGCAAGAAGCACGGACTTTATAAGAAGGTCGTTCCCATGGCGATCGCCCTCACCTTGTGGGAGACGCTGTTCATGATTTTCTACGGCGTGCGTAAGGTCATCCCGACCGAGATGTACAACGAGGCAATGGACTACTGCGAATGGAAGAACGGCTACCGTACAGAAGGCATGACGAGCGTCGCCCAGGGTCTTGCCCAGAAGCTTTCGAGCATCGTCAGTGGCTATATCGCGCTGTTCATCAAGCAGCTTATCGGCTACGACCTGACTGCCTACACAAGAGGCACCGCGCAGTCGGATAACACCAAGTTCGGTCTGTTCGCAATGTTCACCATCATCCCGTTCATCACAACCTCCCTCGGCATCATTCCGATGCTCTTCTATGATCTGAACGACAAGAAGAAGGAGAAGATGTACGAAGAGCTGCTTGAGAGAAGAGCCGCAATGTCCAAGGAGGCAACCTCCGGCGACCTTGAAGCGCTCGAGAAACTCGCAAAGGCTCAGATGGAGATCGGCAACAGCAAGAGCGAGCTGTAAAGACTTCCTCATAACAAATAGAAATTATCCTCCGTATGTAATGTACGGAGGATTTTTTGTGCCCGCTTTTTGTATACAGAAATATACAGTTCAAAATTTATACACATTGGAGCAACAATGTTTAATAAAACTGTTGCATTTGCATAAAAATTATGTTATGATTCAAAAGTAAAAAAATGCAGACAGGAGGTAATGCTTTGGCAGAAGAAGTAAAAACCGCTGCGGTCGGCAATCAAGCCGGCGGTAATGCCGAAAATAGCGGATATGTTTATCAGAACAGACGCTATGTCGGAACCAAAGAGACGGTTGCATATGTCGTCTACGATATGTCGCAGAGCTTCAATATCAACGCGTATTCGCAGAGATTCGTCACCAACATCCTTCAGGTCAGCCTGAGGTTCCAGCGTATAGCGAATGTCATCAACGGTATCTGGGACGTTATCAACGATGTGTTTTTCGGTGCGATAGTTGACAAGACGAGAACAAGATGGGGAAAATTCAAGCCTTATCTCGTCGCGCTCGGTATTCCCGGAACAATAGGAACGTGCATTTATTGGCTGCTGCCCATATTATTTTCTGGCAGAGGGCAGGAGGATATCTGGAAATTTATCGGATATCTCGCGCTGATGGTCGTGCGTGAAGGCGCAGGAACATTCAGGGCGATAGCCCAGAAGGGTATTCAGGCGACGATAACGCCGCACCCCGTTGACCGAACCCGACTGATAACGATTGCCGATTTTGTCTCCGGTGCGCTCGGTGAAAAATTGCCGGAACAGATAATGACGATTTTGCTCGACCTCATCGGCAGAAACAAAGTCAAGCTCACCCTTCGCGGAACATTCGTTACCATGGGTCTGTTTACCGCTATAGTAGCGGGCGCGGGCGCGCTGTGGTTCTTCCTTATCTGTAAGGAACGTGTCATGCAGTCCGTTGAGACGCCGAGCCTTAAAGCGAGTATCAAGTCGATAATCAACAACAAGCCGATTTTGCTTATGACGCTGTCGAGTATGCTCAGCGGATTTGCAGTCGGCGGAAGCAAGCAGGACTATTATATAGATGTTCTGAATTTCGCTTCCCTCGGTCTTATCACCGGTATCCCCGGCGCTATTATCAATCCGTTCAGCTATATGGCTGTACCGTGGTTCAGACGGCATTTCTCGAGCCGTTTCCTGTATATTATAGGAGACAAGATATCCGGAATACTGCTTGTCCCCGTGTTCTTGGTCGGCTGCATCGGCGGCAAGAAGCACGGACTTTATAAGAATGTCTGGGTCATGGGTATCGCAATGACGCTCTGGGAGACCATATTCATGATCTTCTACGGCGTGCGCCGCATAATCCCAACCGAGATGTACAACGAGGCTATGGACTACTGCGAGTGGAAGAACGGTTACCGTACGGAGGGTATGACGAGCGTCGCTCAGGGTCTTGCCCAGAAGCTTTCGGGCATCGTCAGCAACTATATTTCCACATGGATAAAGCAGCTTATAGGCTACGACCTCACGCTCTATGTCAGAGGCACGGCACAGTCCGACTCCACAAAGTTCGGTCTGTTCGCAATGTTCACCATCGTCCCGTTCCTCACCGGTATCGTCAGCATCGTCCCGATGCTCTTCTATGACCTGAACGGCAAGAAGAAGGAACAGATGTATGAGGAACTTCTCGAAAGAAGAGCGGCTCTCTCCAAGGAAGCCACAATGGGCGACCTTGAAGCACTTGAAAAGCTTGCCAAGGCTCAGATGGAGATAGGCAGCAGGAAGCAGGAGCTTTAATACACTTTATAAAACAGCAAAAAGTCCCGACAGCAATGTCTGCCGGGACTTTTGCATATATAAAGCTACATAATATGACAGAACAGTTTGGTGGATGGAGATTTGTAATCTATTAGGCGCAACCTGTAGGGTGCGGCGACCTCGACGCACCGCTGCCGCGACAGCGGCACGAAATCCTCGCAAAAATCTTTTTTTACCTTCGCTATGTACTATAATTAAATGATATATACTCCCCGCGTTTCGGCATTTTCTTTTTATTTGAAAAAGAAAACGCCTGCAAAAGAAAAGCAAACTCAGGGCTCCGCCCCGAGACCCCGGCAACGCCACGCCGCAGTACATAGCTCGCGGCTCTCAATTAGTTGCTCGGCACATTCGCGCGCAAACGCGCCGGAGCTTGAACGAATGCGCGCTCGTGCGTCTTGCTTCGCAAGCCGTTCCCTCGCCTGTCTCAATTGGATATCAAACACTGCAGTGCGGCTATGGAAAACATGATTATAGAAGTCAACTGATCACTTTCTTTTACATTGCTACGGTTAGAGTGATAGACAAATCCCAATTTATAAAGCCGAAATATAGCACACTTCTATACACTTGCAGTAATATAAATAAAGCCGACCTACGAACACCTCACTAACGGTATGCAGTGTTTTTTGCTGTCCGCCGAAGTTGAAAAAGTCATATTGAAATAGTATAATATATCTATCTTCAATTTACGAGGTCTTATCTATGCCCGAATATGAAAAGATAACATTTGAAAACGGCTTTCGTCTGCTCCTGAGCGAGGACAGCAGGGCGAAAAGCTGCTCCATGGGCGTGTGGGTCGGCAGCGGCTCATGCTATGAGAGCGACGACACGGCGGGAATATCCCATTTTATCGAGCACATGGTGTTCAAGGGCAGCGCCCTGTATTCATCCGAGGATATCGCTTCGATATCCGACAGAATGGGCGGCGAGCTCAACGCTTATACCGATAAAGAGTGCACATGTTTTTATACCCGCGTCCTCTCTGCCGATGCGCCCGCGGCGTTTGAGCTGATAGCCGATATGGTGACTTCGCCGCGCCTTGATGCAAACGATTTGGAACTCGAAAAAGGCGTCGTGTGCGAGGAGATCGCCATGTATGAGTCGAACCCTGCCGATCTCTGCGCGGATCTTTTCTATCTCGTGGCGTTCCCCGAGCATAAGCTCGGCAAAAATGTTCTCGGTACTCGTGATTCGGTCAATTCTATGACTCCCGATATGCTGAGAAAACATATGGACAGATTCTATTCTCCCGCGTCTACAGTAGCCTGCTTCTGCGGCAAATTCGAACGGGATAAGATAATCTCGCTGTGCAAACGCTATTTCTCGTCGTCCGCAAACAAAAGCGCAATACCGGTTTTGACCAAGGCGGATTTCTGCCCCGGAGTGCATATCTTCGACAAAAAGACGGAGCAGAATCAGATAGTTATCGGCTTCTCCGCGCCCTCTCTCGGGTCGGACAGCCGCTTCGCCAGCCAACTGATAGCCTCGATGCTCGGCGGCTCCGCGTCGTCGCGGCTCTTCCGCCGCCTGCGCGAAGAACAGGGGCTCGTCTATTCGGTCGATGCCTGCGCGTCGTCGTATCTGAGCGCGGGCGTGTTCGCCGTGAGCATGGGCGTGTCGCGCGAATCGGAGAAAAAGGCTGTTCTGACCGCGGCGGAAGTCCTGCGCGAGTTCCCCTACACCGTGACAGAAGAAGAGCTTGACCTCGCGCGCGACCACTATCTTTCGGGGCTGATAATGTCCCTTGAATCTAATTCTGCCCGCGCGGCGCGCTACGGCACGGGCGAATTGCTGCTCGGCGGCGCGATAAGTGAAAAGGAGCTCGAGGAGAAAATAAGGGGAGTGGGCATAGATGAGATACGCTCGCTCGCGCGTTCGTTTTCGTCTCTCTCCGACGCGTGCATATGCGCGGTTGGCAGAACGGCGGGAGCTAAGTTCTACAATAAGGTTGTCAGCGGCAAAAAATAATGATATAATTAACAATAATATTTTTATGAGGGGCAGTCCGCAATGAAGGGAATAAAGGATGCACAGAGAATAGTCGTGAAGGTCGGCACCTCCACGCTTACATATGATACGGGAAAAGTAAATCTCAGGCGCATGGATAAGCTTGCGCAGGTGATCTCAGATCTCAGAAATTCCGGCATAGAAGTGGCGCTCGTCACCTCTGCGGCGATAGCCGTCGGCGTCGGAAAGCTCGGACTTCCCGCAAGACCCAAGGATATCCCGAGCCGCCAGGCGGTCGCAACGGTCGGTCAGTGCGAGCTGATGTTTATGTACGACAAGCTCTTTTCCGAATATGGCAACACGATAGGTCAGCTGCTCATAACCCGCAGCGACTTTGAAAGCGACGAGCGCAGGGCGAATCTCTCGAACTCTTTTGAAAAGCTCTTCGAGTTCGGCGCGATCCCGGTTATAAATGAAAACGACAGCATCGCGGTCGAAGAAATAGTCTTCGGCGATAACGATACTCTTTCCGCCATGGTCGCAAAGCTCGTCAACGCCGACGCGCTGATAATTTTAAGCGACATTGACGGACTCTATTCCGGCAATCCGCGCGAGGACGAGAACGCCTATCTCATCCCAGTTGTCGAGGAGATAAGCGATGAGCTCATGGCGATAGCCGACACAAAGGGCAGCACCCGCGGCACGGGCGGCATGGTGACGAAGCTCCACGCCGCGCAGATAGCGACAGAGGCGGGGATAGACACCGTCGTGATGAACGGCGCCCAGCCCGAGGATATCTACAGACTGCTCGACGGCAGACAGACCGGAACTTATTTCAAGGCGAAAGCTTAACGGAAGGAGCGCACATAATGGGCGCAGGAACTGTTTTATCAATAGCTAAAGGCGCAAAAGAAGCTCAGCGCGAGCTCGCACGCGCCGGCGGAGCAAAGCGCGAAGCGGCACTCAGAGAGATTTCATCAGCCCTCCGCGAAAATGTGCAGAGCATATTGGAGGCGAACCGCGCAGATATAGCGGCGGCGCGCGAAAACGGCATGGCCGAGTCGATGATAGACCGCCTGACCCTCACCGCAGAGCGCATAGAGGGCATGGCAAAGGGCGTTGACGATGTTGCGGCGATGCCCGACCCCGTCGGCAGAGTCCTCTCCGGCTCGACAAGACCGAACGGGCTCAGAATAGAAAAAGTCACCGTGCCGCTCGGCGTTATCGGCATAATATATGAGGCAAGACCGAATGTCACTTCCGATGCCGCTGCCCTCTGTCTCAAGGCGGGCAACGCAGTCATACTGCGCGGCGGCAAAGAGGCGATAAATTCAAACAAAGCCGTGGCGAATCTCATGCGAGCGGCGGTAGAAAAAGCTGGACTTCCCGCAGATACCGTGAATCTTATCGAAGATACCTCGCGCGAGAGCGCAAACGAGCTGATGAAGATGAACGGGCTCGTTGATGTGCTCATTCCGCGCGGCGGAGCGGGTCTCATAAAGAGCGTGGTTGAAAATTCGACTGTCCCGGTTATCGAAACAGGTTCCGGCAACTGCCACATATATATCGACGAGTTTGCGGATATCGACATGGCGGCGAATATTGTTTTTAATGCCAAAACTTCGCGCCCGTCCGTCTGCAACGCCTGCGAGAGCGTGCTCGTGCATAAAGCAGTCGCCGAGGAGGCGATAGTCGCCGTGGCTGGCAGACTCAAAGAGAAGAATGTCGAGATTTTCGGCGATGAGATAGTCTGCTCCGTCCTCGATTTCGCAAAGCCCGCGACGGAAGAGGACTGGGGAAAAGAATATCTCGATTACAAGATCAGCATAAAAACGGTAGATAATATTGATGAGGCGATAGCGCATATCGCGAAATACAGCACAGGTCACAGCGAGAGCATTATCACCGAGAACTATCTCAATGCGCAGAAGTTTTTGAACGAAGTCGATTCGGCGGCGGTCTATGTCAATGCATCGACCCGCTTTACGGACGGCGGCGAGTTCGGCTTCGGCGCGGAAATAGGCATATCCACCCAGAAGCTCCACGCGAGAGGACCTCTGGGACTGAATAATCTGACGAGCGAAAAGTATGTTGTCTACGGCTCGGGTCAGATACGCTGAAGGAGGAAATTCCATGAGCACTAACACATCGGCACAGGAAAAGAAAAAATGGGCGTTCCCGCTGGGCATAGTGATAGTTGTCCTCGCCGTTATCGGTCTTGTCACGGTGATAATCTTCGCCGTGCGCGGAATCGGCAGCCTTACGGACAACAGCGACAAGTTCGAGAAATACGAGCAGTTTCTGTCGCCCGTCATAATGAACGATCCAGATCCGTTTGACGATGTCAGCGGCGCGCAGATGAGCCAGCTGATAGATGCATCTATATGGTCGCTGATGAAGAGCGATATCGATATAGACCAGTATGAGTACGCCGAGGGCGATGTCTCCGGCGTCATAGTCCCGCAGAAGGATGTTGAAAAGCAGTTTGCGAAGCTCTTCGGCACGGATGTCAAACCCGTCCACTGCACCGTTGACGGCGGAACTTATACGTTCACCTATGACGAGGCGAAGCAGGCTTATATCGTCCCGCTTACGGGCGTTATGCCGACATTCATTCCGCGAGTCATATCTCAGCAGAAGAAGGGCGATTCGATAATCCTCACCGTCGGTTGCATCAGCGGCGACGGCTGGGAGCAGGATGCAAAGGGCAACTATGTTGAGCCCGCGCCGAGCAAATATCTCAAGGTGACCCTGCGCGTCAGCGGCGACGGATATTTCATCAGCGCGATTCAGAACACCGACGCGCCCGAGACCGCCGCAACAACGGCGCCCAAGACTACCGAGGCGGATACAACTCTTCCCGCAGAGACTCAGGGCGAGGTGCAGACCGAAGCTCCGGCAGAGTCCGAGGCTCAGACCGCCGCGGAGGGCTGATATGTATATTCATGCCCCGTGCTTCGACCTCGATGAGCTCGCCCGCGACAATCTGCATATACACACCTCGTTTTCGCGCTGCGCGAAGCCCGAGATGACAGTCGAAAATATCTTCGCCGAGGCGGCACGCATAGGCTACAGGACAATAGCCCTGACCGATCATTATAACGACGATATCGACGACGAAGAGGCTCTGCGGAGACTCGAAACGCTCAGAGAGCAGGGACAAAAGCTTGGCGAGCCGTGCAGAGTGCTCTACGGAATGGAGCTTTCGGGATACGGTATCGGCAAAACTCTCGAGGGCGATAAGCTCAGAAACGCGCTTGATTACAGGCTCTATTCCTGCAACCACTATCATCTCGACTTCTGGGAGCAGGCGGCGGAAATCACGCCGCGCGCATATGCCGAGCACGCGCTGGAAAATGTCACCTCGCTTATAAAAAGCGGCAAGCCGGACTGCATAGCCCATCCGCTGACCGCCGGATATGTCCGCGCGTTTGAAGATAAAACACTTGTCAGCAAAGCGATAACCGACAACGAGCTCGGCGATATAATGACCCTCGCGAAGGAACACGAAGTCGCATGGGAGCTCAATATCGGCAATATCTACGGCGACCCGGAGTTCAGCCGCAGAATGTGGAACATCGGCAGAGAGCTGGGGTCATGCTTTAATATGGGCGCGGACGCGCATCTGATAAAGAACATCGATTTTGCGCCGCATATGAGCGAGATAAAGAAAATACTTGGAGTATAAAAATAGAAATCCTACCCGTTGCGGGTAGGATTTTTGTCTTTATTCGTAGAGCGGGTGCTTTGCACAGATCTCCGCAACTCCGGCGCGGATGGCGTCGGCGCTGTTCTCAAAGTCGGTCGCCGCGAGGTAGACGAACTCTGCGATTTTGTCCATGTCGCTCTCGTCAAGACCTCTTGTCGTAGCGGCCGCCGTTCCGAGGCGCAGACCGCTTGTAACAAACGGGGTCTCGGGGTCGTTGGGTATGGCGTTCTTGTTCGCCGTGATGTTGACTTCGTCAAGTCTCTTCTCGAGATCCTTGCCCGTTACGCCGAGCGAGCGCAGGTCGAGGAGTATGAGGTGGTTGTCGGTGCCGCCGGAGACGAGGTTGACTCCGCGCTTTGCCAGAGACTCGGCAAGAGCCTTACAGTTGTTGAGAAGTCTCTGCTGATAGTCCTTGAACTCGGGCTTGAGAGCCTCGCCGAAGCAGACCGCCTTACCCGCGATAACGTGCATGAGCGGACCGCCCTGGTTGCCGGGGAAAATAGCCTTGTTTATAGCTGCGCCGAGCTCAGCCTTGGAGAGGATGAGTCCGCCGCGGGGACCTCTGAGGGTCTTGTGCGTGGTTGTTGTGACAACGTCGGCATAGGGCACGGGCGAGGGATGAAGTCCCGCCGCGACGAGTCCCGCGATGTGCGCCATGTCTACCATGAAATATGCGCCGACCGATTTTGCTATAGCGCCGATGCGCTCGAAGTCGATAACGCGCGGATAAGCGGATGCGCCCGCGACGATAAGCTTCGGGCAGACCTCCTTGGCGGTCTTTTCGAGCTCGTCATAGTCGATGTAGCCGTCGTCGTTTACGCCGTAGGGGACGAATTTGTAGAGCTTGCCGCTCGCGTTGACGGGCGAGCCGTGGGTCAGATGTCCGCCGTGGGCGAGGCTCATACCCATGACAGTGTCGCCGGGATTTATGAGCGCGGAATATGCCGCCATGTTAGCCTGCGCACCAGAGTGCGGCTGAACGTTGGCGCAGTCCGCGCCGAAGAGCTCTTTTGCGCGCTCGATAGCGAGATTTTCAACGATGTCAACGAATTCGCAGCCGCCGTAATAACGCTTGCCGGGATAACCCTCGGCGTATTTGTTGGTCAGCACGCTGCCCATTGCCGCCATAACGGCGGGGGAGACGAAGTTCTCCGAGGCGATAAGCTCGATGTTGCGTCTCTGTCTGCCGAGCTCGAGGTCCATGGCGTCCGCCACTTCCGGGTCATACTGTGCGACGAGCTTGGCGCTGTCAAAAAAATCAGGGTACATTGTGATTTCCTCCTCTTGAAAAAATCGGACAGATATTACCTTAATAATACCATTTACAGCAGTTAAAGTCAAAGCTAAAGGGAATAATATTGTCGATTTATGCAAAAAGACGGAATGAGTGAAAATAGTTCTTGTATTTATGTCAATAATACTGTATAATGATTCAATGTAACACTTTTATTAAAAGGAGATGAATCAATGGATCCCATTAAAGTGGATTTTTCAAAAAAAGGCGGCCCCAAGGAGATAGTTATACCTCCCGATAAAGCGGCGCTCAAGATAGTTTTGAGCGTGCTTTGCTCGCTGGTAACCGCGGCCATTGCATTTTATATAATGCTGCCGCCGCTCAACTTCAAGGCGTATGAGTTCTACGGCTTCCTCGCGATAATCGTCGCGTCATATGCGCTGTTCTCGGCGATTTTCACCGGCGTGTTTTCGAAGCCCGAATATCTGCCCTATTTCAAGCGCCAGATGATAGTCCCCGGCGTTATCGTCGGCGTCATCGCGCTTACGGTGGGCATAGGCTATCTCGTCTCGAGCCCGTTCTTCAGAGCGTCGGCTTACAGTCAGATAATCGATGTCCGCACGGACAGCAACTTCGCCGATGAGATTGACAAGCAGGATGCTGAGTCCTTCAGCAACATCCCGAAGCTCGATGAGGGCGTCGCGGCTACCCTCGCTCCCAGAGCGCTCGGTAAACTCGCGGAAAAAGGCTATGTCTCGCAGTTCTCGGTCTATCCGCTCTATACGCAGATAAACTACAAGGGCACGCCCGTCAGGGTCGTTCCGCTCCAGTATTCAAATATCATCAAGTGGCTCACCAACCGTACCGAGGGTCTCCCCGGATATATCGTAATCGATATGGCGAACGAAGTCACCACCTTCAAGGAGCTCGATTCGGGCATCAAGTATTCGCCTGCCGAGCACTTCGGCAGACTTCTCAAGCGCCATCTGAGAATGAAGTATCCCACCTATATGTTCGGCTCGAGCTCGTTTGAAATCGACGACGAGGGCAATCCTTATTGGATCTGCGCGAGAGTCGATAAGACCATCGGCCTGTTCGGCGGAACCGATGTCAAGGGAATCGTGATAGTCAACGCAATTGACGGCAAGTGCGAATATGTGCCTATAGAGACCATCAAGAGCGACGCCAAGTATCAGTGGATCGACAGAGTCTATGACTCCGACCTTCTCGTCGAGCAGTATAACTACTACGGCAGATATCAGAAGGGCTTCTGGAACTCGATTCTCGGCCAGGAAGATGTCTATGTCACTACTGAAGACTATAGCTACATCGCTCAGAACGACGATGTCTATATGTACACTGGCGTTACATCAGTCACCAACGACCAGTCGATAACCGGCTTTATAATGATAAACCAGCGCACCAAAGAGGCCGTCTATTATTCGGTCGCGGGCGCAAAGGAACAGTCGGCGCAGGCTTCCGCAGAGGGTCTTGATGAGATCAAGGCGGCAGGCTACACGGCAACGTTCCCGCTGCTGCTCAATATCGACGGTGAGCCGACCTACTTCATGGCTCTCAAGGATGTCAGAGACGACGGCTCTCAGATCATTCAGAGCTACGCGCTCATCAACGTCAAGCAGTACACGAAGATAAAGGTCTACGGCAAGACCCTTGCCGAGTGCCTTGCAAAGTATGTTGACCAGCTCAAGGCGAACGGCATCAATGTCGATATCGATGCGAACCAGGTCGTCGATCCCGCGGATAACCCCGACGCACAGGGCGGCTCCGAGCCGAAGGTGCAGACCGTCAACGGCAAGATAGCCGATATCCGCACCCAGGTCATCTCGGGCGAGACATATTATTATATCAAGCTCGAGGGCGGCGACGTCTATTATTCGATAGCCGCTTCCAAGTCGACAACCGCCGTTATCCTCAACAGAAACGACACTGTCACGATTCGCTTCAACGCCGGTGAGGGTGCAATAATCCCCGCAAGCGAGCTTGAAAAGGCGAAATAAAATAACATTACAAACAAACGCGCCGCCGCAGAGAATATCTGCGGCGGCGTTTAGTGTTTGGATTTATTTATCGCTTTTTTTGAAGATCTTTCTTCCGCAGATTACGGCGAAAGTGAGATATGAAATTACATATCCTATAAATTCAAAGATGTGCATATATTTGTTTGTTATAAGATAACTCAATAGATACAGCACCATAAACAGCAGCACGACTGCACCTGAGATAAACATTCCTTTTGTTTCGGATCCTTTTCTGAGTAGAAAAAAGAATGCAATCACTGAAACGGCAGCAAAGGCAAGACAAAAGAAGTGGTATATTATTTCAGAGCCGGTAACCCCGATATCCACGCCGAGCTTGCTGAGAAAGCCTGCCACGGCTTCGCGAACCACGGTGGGTGGGTATGAATATTTAAAAATACCGAAAGCGGTATATGCACCTGTCTCTTATACACATCTCCGAGCCCACGAGACGGACTCCTATCTCG
>ERZ1026988.640-NODE-640-length-12790-cov-3.568512_pt1 | contig 12790 bp, 11 predicted proteins | sample MGYA00519291_ERZ1026988 | MGnify/ENA primary metagenome ERZ1026988 (study PRJEB26926, sample SAMN06164795) | human gut metagenome | biome: ENVO:00009003; feature: ENVO:2100002; material: ENVO:00002003 | host: Homo sapiens | place: USA | collected 2012 ... | reverse complement strand
GTATAAGAGACAGGCTCATATAGGAATCGGCAATGCCGCCGATGGCCCCGGACAGGCCCTGGCTCTTGCCGGACTGGAACAGCACGATCAGGATGATAGCAAGGCCGCAAAGCAGCTGCAAAATAGTAACAACGGTCTTCATAGTGGACAACCTCCGAACATTCATTCGCGCACAGGCGCAGAAAATCATCTTACAGAAGTTTATAATTCCATAGCTTTGTCCCTATTTCAAGTCCATTTTACAAAAAATATCTGTCAAAGTCTCACGTTATTTATAGAACAAATGTTTGCATTTCAGAAAAAGCTATGGTATACTGACTGTGAGATACATTGCTCCGGCGCAGCTGCCGGAAGCTGCCAATAGAATGGAGGTCATTTCATGCTTTCTGCCATGCAACAGAGGATCTATGATTACATTGCCGCCTGCATCCAGACGCAGGGGTATCCCCCGTCTGTCCGGGAGATCGGCGAGGCCGTGGGCCTGCGGTCCCCCTCCACCGTCCACTTCCATCTGAAAAAGCTGGCGGATGCCGGCAAGCGTGAGGAGGTCACTCGCACATGTACGCTTACCCGTGCAGACCTGGAAGATCTAAGGGGGAAGTTTCCTGCATGGAAGGACGCGGATGCGTTTGAGATCAAGTGATATTTCCCTGATAGGATTTCGGATTTGAACACAAAAAAGCGATTGTCGGAAATAACCGGCAATCGCTTTTTTGTGTTATGTGAAAATATATGTTTATTTCACTTCCTCAAAGTCAACATCCGTTACACCACCATCCTGCTTGTTGTTGCCGGCGTTGCCACCAGCCTGCTGACCGAAGTCAGGACCCGGTTGTGCGCCACCTTGGGCGTTCTGGGCATTGTACATTTCCTGGCTTGCTGCCTGGAATACGCTGTTCAGTTCTGCCATAGCTGCATCGATACCAGCGATATCCTGAGCCTTGTGAGCTTCTTTCAGCTTGTTCAGGGCTGTTTCGATAGGAGCCTTCTTGTCAGCCGGGAGTTTGTCGCCTAGATCCTTCAACTGTTTTTCGGTCTGGAAGATCATGCTGTCGGCCTGGTTCAGTTTGTCGATGCGTTCTTTTTCCTTCTTGTCTGCTTCGGCATTAGCCTGAGCTTCTTCTTTCATACGTTTTACTTCGTCGTCGCTCAAACCGCTGGAAGCCTCGATACGGATGCTCTGTACTTTGCCGGTTCCTTTGTCTTTAGCCGATACGTTCAAGATACCGTTTGCATCGATATCGAAAGTAACTTCGATCTGAGGAACGCCACGCTGTGCGGCTGGAATTCCGTCGAGGTGGAAACGGCCGATCGATTTGTTGTCTTTAGCCAGTGAACGTTCGCCCTGCAATACGTGGATTTCTACAGAAGGCTGGTTGTCAACGGCAGTCGTGAATGTTTCAGACTTCTTGGTAGGGATAGTCGTATTGGCTTCGATCAGCTTGGTCATTACACCACCCATTGTTTCGATACCCAGTGTCAACGGAGTGACATCCAGCAATACGATGTTACCTACACCAGCTTCCTTGTTCAATACGGCACCCTGGATACAAGCACCTACGGCTACTACCTCGTCCGGATTTACACCCTTAGAAGGAACTTTACCGAAGAAGTCTTCTACCAGTTTCTGTACAGCCGGGATACGTGAAGAACCACCTACCAGGATTACTTCGTCGATATCAGAGTTGTTCAAACCTGCATCGCTCATTGCTTTCTTACAAGGTTCAAGACAAGCCTGAATCAAGTTGTGAGCAAGCTGTTCGAATTTAGCACGAGTCAAAGTCTTAACTAAGTGTTTAGGCACACCAGCTACCGGCATGATGTACGGCAAGTTAATTTCAGTAGAAGTTGAAGAAGACAATTCAATTTTTGCCTTTTCAGCAGCTTCCTTCAAACGTTGCATAGCCATCGGGTCAGTAATCAGGTCAGCACCTTCGTCATTCTTGAATTCCTGAACCAACCAGTCGATGATAACCTGGTCGAAGTCATCACCACCCAGGTGAGTATCACCGTTAGTTGACAATACTTCGAATACACCGCCACCGAATTCCAGGATAGAGATATCGAATGTACCACCACCAAGGTCGAATACGGCTACCTTCATATCTTTGTTAGCCTTATCTACACCGTAAGCCAATGCAGCTGCAGTCGGTTCGTTCACGATACGTTTTACATCCAGACCAGCAATCTGACCAGCTTCCTTCGTAGCCTGACGCTGAGAGTCAGAGAAGTATGCCGGAACGGTGATGACAGCTTCTGTTACTTCCTGTCCCAAATAATCTTCAGCAGTTTTCTTCATCTTCTGCAGAATCATTGCAGAGATTTCCTGCGGAGTGTACAGACGTCCGTCGATGTCTACACGCGGAGTGTTGTTGTCACCCTTTACTACTGAATAAGGTACACGAGAAATTTCTTTCTGAACCTGATCGTAAGTTTCACCCATGAAACGTTTGATAGAATATACTGTACGTTTCGGGTTTGTGATAGCCTGACGTTTAGCAGGGTCACCTACCTTACGTTCGCCGCCGTCTACGAAACCTACTACTGAAGGAGTGGTACGTTTACCTTCGCTGTTGGCAATTACCACCGGTTCGTTACCTTCAAATACTGCAACACATGAGTTTGTTGTTCCTAAGTCAATACCAATAATCTTTCCCATAATTGTATCTATTTTTATTATTTTCTAATTTGGTTTATTCTGTAACGCCGAAACGTTACGCCCTTTAAAAGACAAATGCCATGCCAGAACAAAAAAAAGCCCGTGCCAGCATTTTTTTCTGACACGGACTGCCATTTTGGCTGTTTTATGTGACATTCTTGTCTCACACATTCAGGTGAGGCTGACAAAATCAGAGGAACTCACCCCAGAAAGGAGCTGACAAAAGTGGTTCTGTCAGGAAAGGAATCTGAAAGAACAATACAATTCCTATAGCCAGGGCAATCATCCACAACAATACCAACACTACTTTCGTAGAAGTGCCCATGGGCTTCCAGCTACCGAACGACTGCATGACGGCCTGAATCAGTCCGGCTACCGGGATACCGACAATCAACAGACCGCATACGGTGAGTCCAACAATCATTCCCGGCATGGTGCACACACCACCCCAGTCTACCCAAGGCAATATATTATAGAAGAAGGCAGGCAGACTGACGATGACTCCCGTGGCGGCCATCAGCAAGGCAAACAAGACGATGAGTCCTACCAGCAGGAAAGGAGCGCAGCATATCAGCAACAGCACCAGACAAAGCTTCAGCAGGAAACCGACCACGGCTACCACCCCATTGCCAAACTTATGCAAGGCAGAGCGGGGCTGTTCTGAATGCACATACTCGTTTACCTTTTCAAAACCGTCGGTCACCGTCCGGCCGATGTTTTCCACATTGATGGGTTCTCCGCGCATCTGCAACTTTTCCGTAGCCGTATGTGCCAGCGGAATGATAATCCATGCCAACAGATAAGCCAGAATCAAACCATGAATAAAAAATCCAGCCAGAATAAAGACGATGCGGGTCCAGGTCACATCCCAGCCGAAATAGGCTGCAATGCCCGATACCACTCCACCCAGAATACGGTCGTCCGGATTACGGAACAGACGACGGCTGGTTTCCGTCGATTCACTATCGAAAGTCTTGCTGTTCGATGCAGACGGGTTACCTTCTTCTTCACCATTCAGTTCCTCCGGCTTTCCCATACGGGCAATTACCTCTTCCACCTCTTTAATAGTAATTACCTGTAATCCGCCACGCAATGCCTCATCAAACAGTTCGGCAATACGGGATTCTATGTCGCGCACAATCTCTTCCGCTCCTTCATCCTTACGGAAATGATAGCGGAGGTTGTTCAAATAATTATCCAGCAGGATATAGGCATCTTCATCTATATGATATACGGTGCCACCTAAATTTACAGTCAGTGTCTTTTTCATGTCATGTGATTTTTAAATGTTTTGTCTTAAATGATTCACCGTGTCGGAAAGTCCGTCCCAGGCACTTTCCAGTTCTTTCAGAAACTCCTCCCCTTCCGGAGTCAGTCCATAATACTTGCGGGGTGGTCCTTGCGTGGACTCCACCCACTCGTACGACAGGAGTCCGTCGTTCTTCAGGCGGGTCAGCAACGGGTAAAGCGTGCCTTCCACCACAATCAGCCGGGCCTCTTTCAGCTTCTGGATAATATCGGAAGAATAAGCAGACTCCCGGTGCAACAGCAACAGAATGCAATACTCCAGCATCCCCTTGCGCATCTGCGATTTTACATTGTCTACATTCATTTCATCTCATTTATCTTGTATGACACAAATATAGGTTTTATATTGATACTATGTATTGCAAGGTATTATAATTTCAAAACTTTTAACAAGTTTATGTTTCGATAAAACCCATACATACAAAAGATAAACTACTTTTGCAGAAAACACATTATAAAAAGGAAATGCCTATGTTTACGATTAAAAAAGCTACTCTTGCAGACATTGAAGTCATCCGGACGCTGGCGGCACAGACCTTTCCGGCTACCTACCAGCACATTCTGACTCCGGAACAGATTGATTACATGATGGACTGGATGTATTCCAGTGAGAGCCTGAGAAACCAGATGGAGAAAGAGCATCACATTTACTACATTGCTTACGAGGAATGTGAGCCTGCGGGCTATGTGTCCATCCAGCAGGAGGATACGGATTTGTTCCACTTGCAGAAGATTTACGTACTCCCCTACTTCCAGAAATACAAACTCGGACGGCAACTGTTCCAGCAGGCCATAAAGGGCATCAAGGAACTTCATCCGGAACCTTGCCGCATGGAACTGAATGTGAACCGGCAGAATCCGGCACTTGGATTCTATGAACACATGGGCATGAAGAAGGTGCGCGAAGGGGACTTCCCCATCGGTAACGGATATTACATGAACGATTACATCATGGGCATGGACATCTAAGGCTCCCCGCCGCCGTTTTCATCTCTTTGCTTTGCAGACGGGGATTTCTTTTACAGCTTGCAAAACAAAGAAATGAAAAACGGCACGGACATGTCGACCAGCAACCCGTGGAAGATGGCAAGGGGCACCATTTCCTTTCCAGACACACGGATAATGGAGGGAAGGGCTACATCGACCGAGGTTACTCCGGCCACCGAAATAGGAGCCAGTTTCCCGAAATATTTGCAGATGAAAGGAGCTCCCACCAGTGCCACCAGCTCGCGGATGACATTCGTCAGAAGTGCAATCGTGGCCAGTTCCGTAGCCAACTGTGCACCAAGGTCAGGGGTTTTAAGTTCCATAATCAGGATGGACGAAAGCGAATAATATCCCAGTCCACTGCCCACGGCCAGACAGTCGAACACACTCCAACGGGTCAACAGCACACTGACCAATGCCGAAAACAGCAGGGTTCCTCCGATGGTGGCCAGCGGTATCAGCAGCATCTTGGGACGGAAACCACGAAGCAGTTCCTTGAAATCCTCTCCCCCGCCAATGCTGACGCCTACCTGAAACATCAGAGCATACAGAATATATATGGACAAGTGGTGCGTATCTCCCAACTCCCATCCGGAAAAGTTCCACACGTAGCCTAGCACACAGCCTACAAAGAACATGGACAATACCAGCAAACTTCCTTTCATTTTTCACCTCCTTCCTTAAAGAACAACAGATATACCACGCGTGCCAGCAGCACACTTCCCGTAATGCCGGCCACACTGAGCAGCAGCGCCTGTCCGCCGAAAGAACCTAAGTTTCCTACAATCAACGGATTGTAACCCACGGAAAGTCCTAACACGAACAACATCAGACAGATGGTACACGAGATAGTCAGATTCACTTTTTTCAAAAAAGCACACATACGAAGGCTATATCCTGCCAGAATACCTGCCAGGACAATCAATAAAATAATCCACATAACAAAATTGAGAATAAAAGTTTATAAGAAAGATTCACACCACGTCAGGAAGACGCAACTTCCCGTGTCTTACAAACTTTCATGAAGAAATCCGCTGAACCAATGCGCACGGGCATGACATCTCCGGTAAAGTGCCGTACTGACCTTTATCCGAACTACCTTATGTTGCCTGCACATGTTCATACGCTGTATACTATATTCTAATCTGTGTAAGTTCTAACTCTAGTCTGTTTTTGTGAAAACGTAGAATAAGTTTTTACGTTTCCCTGCCCTGAAACCTATGTTTCACTTTGCAGAGCCGTACGTTTCCCGGTCGGGAACCCTACGTTTCTCACGTGAGAAACCTACAAAAGTTCCTGAAAAAGCCACGTCTTCTTCAGGACGTTTTTACTTTATCTGCTTCTCAATTGCGCTGCAAAGATAGCTCAAATCAAATTAATATGCAATTAATATGCGGAATTTATCACAAAGGGCCATCGGAAATACTTCCCGACAGCCCTTCACATCAAGAAAAAGTTGTTTTAACGACGCCCCGTGACTTGCAGATATTCTCTTTTTTTCAGTTCATAATCCGTATAGCTCTCCACGTACTTGTCGCAACTCTGCTGATACAAAGTCTGTGCATCAAGCAAATCGCTCATCGTGCAGGTGCCTGCCTTGTAATAATCGGTATTCAGGCGGAGATTCTCGGTAGACTGCTCAATGGACAGACGGGCAATCTTCATCTGCTCGTATGCCTCGTTCACCCCGTTCCAGGCATTCTTCATGCGGATAACCAGCAACTCTCCCTGGTCGGCCAGCTGGTTTTCCGTGTTCTTCACCTGAAGCTTTTCTTTCTTAATGGCATGGCTTCCTCCCCACCATCCGGTCAGGGGAACGGTCACCGTAGCAAATCCCACCCAGAAACGCTGGTCTTCCGGCAAGAAGTTATGGTATACATAGCCTCCGCCAATGGCCACCGTAGGCAGGTTCTTACCTACCGCCATCTTGTATTGCAAGCGGCTGGCCTTCACATTCTGCTGTAGCAAAGCATATTCGCTGGTAAGTCCCAATGCCGATTCCGGATCGCAATAAAGGCTGTCGGGGCATGCAGGCAGCTGAGCATCCACCGCAAAAGCCACGTCAAGGGTATCGGATGAAAGTCCGGTGTACTGTGCCAGCATATTCTGGGATACCGACAAGGCATTTTCCACCTGCAAACGAGTACTCTTTGTTTCATTCTGCCGCAATTGTACCTGAAGCAGGTCATTCCGCGTCACGATTCCAGCCTGTACCGAAGCTTCCACATCACTCAGGATGAAAGACGTTCCGGGTCCAGGTAGATGGAAATCTGTTCGGCCCTTTCTCCGCTCACGGTGAGTCGTCCCACACTGCTGATGCGACGCAAACGCTTCTTCAGTTCATCCATATAATCGGACAGTTCCCGATACGTCTTGTCCTTGCTTTCCATGGTAATCAGCAGTGCCGATGTGTCGCCAAAATCATCCATCACCTGTATGGCAAGTACATTCGGCGGAAGCTGCGACTTGAAGGTGGCTACTCCATGCTTAAACTTACTCCAGAACTCATCCTTGTTGTTCAGTTCGTCATTCAACTCTACTTGCACAAAAACAATCCCGTCGCGCATGGTAGAGAAAGTCTTCTCCTTCTTTACTTCCTTGTATGAAAAGATGTAGTCTTCCAGAGGCTTCGTCACCTGTTCCACCATTTCATTGACCGTATTTCCCGGAGCCACGGCAATCACCATTCCCTGACGTATGGTAAAATCAGGAAATTCATTTTTCTGCATCTGCGGCAGACTGTATATTCCGAATGCCACCAGGCAGCACGTCACCAGAATCACAATCTGACGATAGTGCATGGCCCCTTCCACTATGTTCCTTTTCTTTTCCATTGTCTTACTTCGTTTTTACAGTGCCAGAGGAGTTCCTTCGCACACTTTCTGCTGTCCTTCTACTATCACTTCATCTCCTTCATTCAGGCCATTCACCACCGTGACACCCGTCGCCGTGAACTTGCCGCACGCCACCACGCGCTTCGATGCCTTTCCATCCGCACCTTTCAGCCACACGAAATAGTTGTTGTGTTCGTCCAGCTGAAGCACATTAGCCGGAAGTACGCACGCCTGACTTTTATCGGCATCCTGCAACCAGACTTCTGTCACCATGCCGGGAAGCAGTCCCGTATTCTTCGTCTGAATACTGACATTCACCTCATACGACCGTGACAGCGGATTGGCTTGTACACCCTTTTCCGTCACTACGCCTTCCGCCTTTGTTCCATTCAGAACCGGTGCCTCTATCACGGCTTTCTGTCCTCTTGCCACGCGCGCGATTTCCGTCCCCGGCACGGAAATCCGTACCTTCAGCCGGTCGTCGGATACCAGTTTCAGCACCTGTACACCAGGCATCACGTTCTGTCCGACCTCCAGACTCTTCTCGGCAATGACTCCGGAAAACGGAGCATACAGCTGACAGTCGGTCAGATTCTTCCTTGCCACTGCCTCCATAGACTGAGCCTGCTGCAACTTGCTCTGTACTTCCACCCACTTCATCTCGGCCAGACTTCCTTTTTCATGCAATTCCTTCATACGTTGGTAGGCATCTTCCGCCTGCTTCAAAGCAGCCTTTGCTGCCTGATACGTATTCTGCATCGAAACCTCATCCAGTGTAGCCAGCAATTGTCCCTGCCGCACCCGGCTTCCTAAATCGACCTTTACCGGTTCTGCCTGTTGCGATGACTGTTCTTTATTTCCACATCCTGACATCACAACCAGAAACAAACAAACGGCCATCAGATAATTCTTTTTCATAAATTCTAAAATGTTTAGTATGTCTGCAATTTGTGAGCGCAAAGAAAAAGGCATTACATGAAATATCTGGCATACATACTACCTTGGAAGTGTTCTATTTTTCTATCCAGCCTTACTATCTTCCCTATAGCATACTCATCAGGAAAAATAGGACACTAAGAATTGAAAAACATTCTGTTCATTTGCAATCGAATAGATTAATCAAAGTTATGGAGAAAGAAATAGAACTCATCAGAATGTCCAGCACCGAAATCATGGAAAAGGTAGCTGCCTATAAAGACGAACAGATTATCATCTTGAACCAGGTAAATAAAGTAAATGAAACCGAACAGTATTCCTCCATACGGGCTGACTTTTTCCTGGCTATCTTATGTCTGAGAGGAAAAGCGTCCTTATCTCTCAACAACAATTCTTATGAAATCGGTCGGAATGATTTGATGATTTGTCACCCACAAACGCTGCTAAAACACGGTATGATAGGTGATGATTTTGAGTGCTGCGGATTTTGTCTTTCACCAGAATATGCCAAACGTATTTTTGTGATGTCCACATCCGCAAACAACTGGTACTCACGCCTGTATCTGGAACAGCATCCCATCATTTCCCTGAACGATGAAGAAAGCCAGCTTTTCTGCCAGTACTATAATCTGCTGAATTCCAAACTGACAGGTACCCCTCACCGCCACCAGAAGGAGCTGATCAATGCCCTCCTGCAAGCCTTCATCTACGAGTTTCAGGATGCCATGGAAAAATACATCCAGCTGAAGCCCATTGCATTCAATTCATCCAACAATCTGTTCAATGCCTTCATGGAGCTGCTGATATCTTCTTACCCCAAGGAACGGTCGGTAAGCTACTATGCCAACCGGTTGTTTGTCACTTCCAAATACCTGTCGGCTGTATGTAAGGAAAATTCCGGTGAAACAGCTTCCGACCTCATTACCTGTTATGTCATGAAGGATATAGTGTGCCTGCTGAAATCTCCCGATAAGAGCATCAAGGAAATTGCCAATGAACTCAATTTTGCCACTTTGTCATTTTTTGGCAAATACGTAAAAAGAAATTTAGGACTTTCCCCGAAAGAATACAGAGAGAAATTATCTCAACAAGAAAGAAATGTGCAATAACTTTCTTCATATATAAAAAAGATGTCCGCCCATCTCACAAAGATGACAGGCGGACATCTCTATTTTTCTACTATCCGGAAATTATTGATGCTGTTCACGCAGCAAATCGTTCACGGTCTTTACCGGATTGAAAGTGCTCAAAGGAACTTCCACGAACACGGTATTCCAGTCGCTCATTGAACCGTTCCACAAGCCCGGCAACTCGAGTGCCTTCAGGTCTTTTCCATTCTTAGACTTGTAAGAAATAAAGCCGGTAGCCTTGTCCACATGTTTCAGCAAGTCGAACTTATTACCCTTGTAGTCGCGAACGGCACATACCAAATCCACCGGATTGAAGTGTGTACCCTTTTCGAACATGGCTTTCTTTTCCGGGTCGTTCATGTCAATCTGCGAGCTTTCCAGAATCTGCAAGGAAATGGTTCCGTCCGGATTATAAGCCAGGAACGGACCACCGCCCGGTTCGCCCACATTCTTCACCATACCGCAAACGCGCATCGGACGATTCAGTTTCTTACGCAGATAAATAACCAAATCAGCATCTTCCAGCTCTTTCAAGTCCGTTCTGCGGCAACGCAACTGCTGCTGTACGAAGCGGATAATGGTTTCCAGCTGTTCGTGGCTGTAATGTCCGCCATCCAGCAGTTCCAGGTATTCAAATGCCTGCTTCTGCAGCGTAACCAATACACCGGCCAGCAATTTCTTGTAAGTCACAGTATCAGCCTTCAAACGGTCGGGCACCACATTATCAATGTTCTTGATAAATACGATATCGGCATCCAGGTCGTTCAGGTTCTCAATCAAGGCACCGTGACCACCCGGACGGAACAACAATTTACCGTCCTTGTCGCGGAACGGTTTGTTTTCCATGTCGGCAGCCACTGTATCCGTACTCGGTTTCTGTTCAGAGAAACTGATGTGATAAGTCGTACCATACTTAGCCTCATATTCGGCAGCCTTGGCAGCCACCAGTTTCTCGAACAATGCACGATGCTCAGTAGAGACAGTGAAGTGTACATTCACTTCCCCACTCTTTCCGGCCGCATACAACGCACCTTCTACCAGATGCTCTTCCAGCGGTGTACGTACGCCATCTGCATAACGATGGAACTTGAGCAGGCCTTTAGGCAGCGCTCCATAGTTCAGTCCGGCAGACTCCAGCAAGTTAGAAACCACCGCCTTGTAGTTATGTTCAGACAACAGGGCATTGATGTTCTTTCCTGTATTATCCAAACAAGCCGCATTCAAGTCATTGTAGAATGCAAAATCATGAATGTGGTCGAAGAATTTCTTCTCAAAGTCTGTAGTAGGTTTGTCATATTCAGCTCCCAAGAATTCGAACATATTCTTGAACATACGGCTGGCAGCTCCCGAAGCCGGAACAAACTTGACGATTTTCTTATCGCCTGCCTTGTATGCATCCCATGCGGCAAGATACTGTTCGCATTCTTTCTCATCGGCTTTCATAATACCTCCGTTTTCTACGGAAGCAGCTGCTGAAAGCTTCAAGAATGGAAACCCCTTTTCAAAACAAGCCAACTGTTCGGCAATCTTTTCTTCCGAAATGCCCTTCTTGGCCAACAATTCTTTGTCCTCGTGTGTTAACATATTAACTCTTTATTTAGGTAATGAATTTTCTTCCTGTTTTTAGAATGACGTTCAAAAATATAAAAAATACGGGAAGAGTGCATCATATCAACAGAAAAAAAGTAACTTTACCCACAAACAGCAAAACGAGGAATTATGGAGAACAACGACTTTTTTACACAAGAGGAACACAAACAACTGATTCTACTCTACAAACGACTGCTGCGGTTGTCGAAAGATACATTACAAAAGGATGACTGCCACAAGCTGAAAACCCATCTGGTCAAGGCGATGGCAGAAGGTACCATTCCGCGAAATGTATTCCAGATGAATCCCATTATCAAGGATATGCAGACGGCTGTCATTGTGGCCGAAGAAATCGGCATGCGCCGCGCCTCGATTCTGGGAATCATGCTCCATGAATCCGTGAAATACAACCTTTGCAGTCTGGAATCGGTCAAGGAAGAATATGGAGAAGACGTGGCCGGCATCATACGAGGACTCGTCAAAATCAACGAGCTGTATTCCAAAAGCCCTATCATTGAGTCGGAAAACTTCCGCAATCTGCTCCTGTCGTTTGCCGAAGACATGCGGGTTATCCTGATTATCATTGCCGACCGCGTGAACCTGATGCGGCAAATCAAGGACAGCCCCAATGAAGAAGCACGTCTGGAAGTGGCCAACGAAGCAGCCTATCTGTATGCACCGCTGGCCCACAAGTTAGGATTGTATAAACTGAAATCAGAACTGGAAGATTTGTCACTGAAATACACGCAGCACGACGTGTACTATCATATTAAAGAGAAGCTGAATGCCACCAAGCAGGCCCGCGACCGCTACATCGAGGCTTTCATCGAACCGATACGCAAAAAGCTGGAAGATGCCGGACTGAAGTTCCACATGAAGGGACGTACCAAGTCCATCCACTCCATCTACCAGAAGATGAAGAAACAAGGATGTCCTTTCGAAGGTGTGTACGACCTGTTTGCCATCCGCATCATTCTTGATTCTCCGCTTGAAAAGGAGAAACAGGAGTGCTGGCAGGCTTATTCCATCGTGACGGATATGTATCTGCCCAACCCCAAGCGTTTGCGCGACTGGCTGTCCGTGCCGAAAAGTAACGGATATGAGTCACTGCACATCACCGTGATGGGACCGGAAGGGAAATGGGTGGAAGTACAGATTCGTACGGAACGCATGGACGAAATTGCCGAAAAAGGTCTGGCAGCCCACTGGAGGTATAAAGGTATAAAGGGAGAAAGCGGTTTGGATGAATGGCTGAACTCCATCCGTGAGACGCTGGAAAACTCCGACAGCGACATGGAGGCCATGGACCAGTTCAAGCTCTGTCTCTTATACACATCTGACGCTGC
>ERZ1026988.634-NODE-634-length-12938-cov-4.449818_pt1 | contig 12938 bp, 15 predicted proteins | sample MGYA00519291_ERZ1026988 | MGnify/ENA primary metagenome ERZ1026988 (study PRJEB26926, sample SAMN06164795) | human gut metagenome | biome: ENVO:00009003; feature: ENVO:2100002; material: ENVO:00002003 | host: Homo sapiens | place: USA | collected 2012 ... | reverse complement strand
AGGAGGGCTATGCTCAGGCGCGCGAGCGCAGCGGATATTTTGTGATATTCAAGCGGTCGGACGGCTTTGCGGCAGCAGACAGCAGACCGACAGAGCCGAAGCGAGGGAAAAATATCGAACACAGCAAGCCCGAATTTTCGGTGTCGCTGCTCAGCAGGACGATGCGCAAAGTTATTGCGGACTGCGGAGAAGAGATACTTGAACGCTCACCGCACTCGGGGCGAATCGAATTACGCGACGCGCTGCGGCAATATCTCGCGAGAAACCGCGGCATATCTGTTGACACGGATCATATAATCGTCGGCTCGGGTGCAGAATATCTCTACGGGCTGATAGTCGACCTGCTCGGCAGGGACAAAACATACGCGATAGAGTCGCCGTCATATGAAAAAATCGAGCAGGTATACAGGGCGGCGGGAGTAAGATACGAGCTTCTCCCGCTCTCGGACGACGGCATAGACGGAGCGGCGCTGAGCGGCAGCAAGGCGGACGTTCTGCACACGACTCCATATCGGAGCTTCCCGACTGGGGTCACTGCGTCCGCTTCGAAGAGATATGAATATATCAACTGGTCTTCATCGGGCGACAGATTCATTGTTGAGTCGGACTACGACTCCGAGTTTTCGGTCTCGCAGAAGCCTGCGGACACGCTTTTTGTGCTCTCAGACCGCGACAATGTAATATATCTCAACACATTTTCAAAAACTATATCGCCCTCGCTGCGTGTCGGCTACATGGTTCTGCCGAAAAGGCTTGTTAAGACATTTGAAGAGCGGCTCGGGTTCTATTCCTGCACCGTGCCGACCTTCGAGCAATTGGTGCTGACCGAGCTTCTGAACAGCGGCGACTTCGAGCGGCACATAAACAGAGTCAGGCGCGCAAAGCGCAGAGAGCTCAACAAAGCATGAAAAATCGGCGGCAAGGTCAATCCCCTGCCGCCGTTCGTTTTTATTTTTTATTTGTCTTTTATCTTCAGCATTGCGCGCATGGCGTTGAGCACAGCGAGAATGAGAACTCCGACATCGCCGAAGACCGCTATCCACATATCCGTGATACCGAATGCGCTGAGCACGAGGATGATCACTTTGACCGCGAGCGCGATCCAGATATTCTCGTTGACGATGCGCATAGTCTTTCTGGCTATCTTTATCGCCGTCGGGAGCTTTGAAATCTTGTCATCCATGAGGACGATATCCGCCGACTCGATCGCGGCGTCGCTGCCCATTGCGCCCATTGCGATGCCCACATCGGCTCTTGTGAGCACGGGTGCGTCGTTGATGCCGTCGCCGACGAACGCGACCTTGTTACCCTCGCCGAGCAGCTCTTCAACGCGCTCGACTTTCTGCGACGGAAGCAGTTTTGCATGGACTGCGCTGAGTCCGAGCTGCTTGCCGACCGCTTCGGCGACGCGCTCATTATCGCCCGTGAGCATAACGGTGTTCTTGATACCGAGTTCTTTGAGCTTCGCTATCGCATCTGCGGAATCGGGCTTTATCTCATCGTTGATAACGATATGTCCGAGATACTGCGCACCCTCGCTGATATGAATAACGGTACCTGCCATATGGCACTCATGCCACTTGGCTCCCGCCATATCCATGAGCTTGCCGTTGCCGACAAAATAAGTCTTGCCGTCGATAACGGCCTCGAGACCCATGCCTGCGTGCTCGGTTATCTTGCCGATACGACTCTTGTCTATATGGCCCTTATGCGCCGCGACTATCGACTCGCCGACCGGGTGAGTTGAATAGCTCTCCGCCGCGGCGGCGACATCGAGAAGATGCGCCTCGGTGATATTTTCGGGATGAATGGCGTTGACCGCGAATGTGCCTTTCGTCAGCGTTCCGGTCTTGTCGAACACGACCGTGTCGATCTTCGAAAGGGTCTCCATATAGTTGGCACCCTTTATAAGTATGCCGTCACGCGAAGCTCCGCCGATGCCGCCGAAGAATGACAGCGGGACGGAAACGACCAGTGCGCATGGGCACGAGACAACGAGGAAGGTAAGCGCGCGCTCGATCCATCTGCTCCAAAGGCTCCATGTGCTGGGAGTGCCCATGAGCATGGAGACAAGCGGAGGTATAATCGCGAGCACAACGGCTCCGATAACGACGCAGGGAGTATACCAGCGCGAGAAGCGGGTGATGAAGTTCTCGGCTCTCGCCTTTTTCTCCGAGGAGTTTTCAACGAGTTCGAGAATCTTCGCGACCGTGCTCTCTTCGAAGCGGCTCTGCGTTCTAACATGGATAACGCCGGAAAGATTTATCGTTCCGCTCGTCACTCTGTCACCGACCGTCTTGTCTGCGGGCAGGCTCTCGCCTGTCAGGGCGGCGGTATTGACAGAAGTCGAGCCGTCGATTATCTCGCCGTCAAGCGGAATCTTTTCGCCGGGCTTGATAACTATAGTCTCGCCGAGTTCAACTTCCTCGGGCGACACGGTTTCCTCTTTTCCGTCGCGCACGACTACGGCATAGTCGGGACGGATATCCATAAGCGCGGATATTGACTTGCGGCTCTTGCCGACCGCGATGCTCTGGAACAGCTCGCCGACCTGATAGAATATCATGACCGCCGAGGCTTCGCGGTAATCGCCGACGCCGAACGCGCCGACAGTGGCGATGGCCATGAGGAAATGCTCATCGAACACCTGGCCGTGGGCAATATTGCGTATAGCGTCCCACAGGACATCGTAGCCTATCACAAGATACGGCGCGATATACAGCAGCAGCGCTTTCCAGCCCTCAAAGCCGAATATCTCGTCGACTGCCCAGGCAACACCTGTCAGCACGACAGATACGATTATTCTTATCAGTGTTTTCTTCTGCTTTCTCGTCATCGGGGACACCCCTCTTACTTAAGAATTATTGTGCAGTCGGGCTCAACTTTCTTTGCGGTCTTGACAACCTTCTTGAGCACATCGTCAAAAGCATCGTCTGCCGCCTCAAGGGTCAGCTTCTGGGTGAAGAAATTGACGCTGACGCTCTCAACTCCGTCAACCTTGGCGATAGCCGCCTCCATCTTTGCCGCGCAGTTTGCGCAGTCAAGATCCTCAAGCTTAAAGATCTTCTTCATTGTTCTCGTTCCTTTCTTCAATAAGATGTTCAAACCCTTTGGCTATAATTGTTCTGACATGGTCGTCAGAAAGAAAATAATAGATTGTTTTGCCCTCGCGGCGGTTGGCAACAAGATTTGCGTCCTTGAGTATCTTGAGCTGGTGCGATATCGCCGACTGCGTCATACCGAGCAGTTCCGCAATGGCGCAAACGCACATCTCCGATTCAAAGAGCGAAAACAAAATCTTGACGCGGGTCGTGTCGCCGAAGAGCCTGAACAGATCGGACAGGTCGCAAAGCAGCTCGTCTGTCGGCAGCTCGTGCCTCACCATATCGAGCATCTTCTCGTGGTTGTGTTCCATGTTTTTGTCCTCCGTTCATTTGCGTGATAATTCATATGACTGTTCATTCACATGTCTCACTGTTCATATGATAGCTCATTCATATGTTGTTGTCAACAGTTTTTCAAAAAAATTTATAAGACAGCCGAAAAAATAAATATAGGTCATAATCCGCATTGTCAGACACGGATTATGACCTTCGTATTTTGCACTAAGCAGATATTCAGTCTTCTTTGCCGTCGAGCAGGCTCTCTCTGAAGTCGTCGCTGATAACGGCAAGGTTATCGATATGCATCTTCCCGTTTTTGAATTTGAGCGTGAGCGAATCGGAGTTTCGCTTCATCGAGACAAAATCGGAAATATTAAAGCGCTTCTTCTTGCCGAACATGGTCGAATAGATATATATCCCCTCGCCCGCAGACACGACCTTCTGGTCGAGCTGGCAGAGCATCGCCGCAGCACCGAAAAGCATACAGCCAAAACCCGGGATCGCAACGAAGAACTTTCCGACAGCGAGCATTGCGATGCAGACGGCGGCGCCGGCAATATAGACAGCCATGCCGAAGAAGAAAAGCCATCTTGGAATATGTACGGCATATTTTGCATCACCGGGATCGCGCACTATACGGACGATAAAATATATCAGCAGAGCCGCAGAAACGACAGCGGCGACAAAAGCATAAATCATTCCGACTCTCCTTAAAAGATATTGAGATTCCTGAGCACGAATATCATAGAGATGACCCATGCCGCATCGACAATATATGAAATTATCGTCAGAACTTTCGATGACTTAGCACCGACCGCGATACCTACGACTCGGAGCACGAAGAACAATATTATCGCCACGGCACTCGCTATCAAAAATCCGAGCATCACCGGCGCGCCGACAAAATTCGGCTTTGCGGCGTTGATTATCTGAACAATAAAAAATGCGACTGCGCCGACTATGTCAACAATAGCGGATATATTTGTTATTTTTGGCAGAACTTTGTTTTTCATATTTACGAGACCCGAAGTCTCCCTCACTCCTTTGAATCGGTTATGGGAAAATTCTATCACATAAATGCGATTTAATCAACAGCGGACAGAAAAAAGCGGCGGAATTTACCGCCGCGCATGGTTAGCATACATTAATTATATTTAACTATATTCGCCTGTATCGGCTCTCCCCTGCCGAACGAGGCGGCATTTTCAAACGTTGTCTCGCTTATCGACTCAAGCGCCTCGCGGGTCAAAAAGCCCTGGTGCGAGGTGATTATAACATTCGGGAACGACAGAAGTCGCGCCGTGACGGAGGTTTCGAGTATATCGTCCTCGCGGTTTTCAAAAACGTTGTGTGTCTCCTCCTCATACACATCGAGCCCGACGCCCATAAATTTATGCTGTCTTATACCTTTTATAAGATCGGGCGTGCTTATCAGCGCGCCGCGCGAAGTGTTGACGAGGATAACGCCGTCCTTCATCCGCTCTATTGCGTCGATATTTATCATATGATAGGTCTCCTCGGTCAGCGGGCAATGGAGAGATATCAGATCGCTTTCGCCGAGAAGTTCATCGAGTTCGACATATCGAACGAAGTCGAGCGAGGGGTTCCGATACTTATCATAGGCGATAACATTCATCCCGAGTCCGCGGCAGGCGCGCGCAAACGACGCGCCTATCTTTCCCGTGCCGACAACTCCTGCCGTCTTTCCGCAGAAGTTGACCCCTGTCAGTCCCATGAGGCTGAAATTGTTCTCGCGCACTTTTATATAAGCCTTGTGTATGCGGCGATTGACGGCGAACGCGAGCGCGAGGGCGTGCTCGGCTATTGCCTCGGGCGAATACCCCGGCACGCGCATAACGGAGATGCCGTGCTCCTGCGCCGCCGGAAGATCGACATTGTTATACCCGGCGCAGCGCATGAGAATGAGCCTGACCCCGTTCTCGGCGAGGATATCCACGACCCGCCTGCCGACATCGGACGCGACGAACAGGCACACGGCGTCATAGCCTTTCGAGAGCGGCGCGGTGCGATAAGAGATATCCGTCTTGAGATAGTCTATTTCAATGTCGGAATATTTGCCTGCAAGCTTTTCGAACGCCTCGCGGTCATACGGCTTTGTATCATAAAAAAGTATCTTCATAGAATGCGCCTCCGGCAGTTTTCTCTGAATAGTATCTGCCGGGTGGGAATGAATATTCGGGCTAAATGAGTGCGATTTATCATAAAGAGTGAAAACAATGGGAAGAAAATACAAAAAAGGCTTGACTTTTTCGAGCAAATATTATATGATAATCAAGCTGATTTGCGGATACAGCTTCCGCACAGCGAAAAGAATATGATCCATTAGCTCAGTCGGTAGAGCACTTGACTTTTAATCAAGGTGTCCGGAGTTCGAATCTCCGATGGATCACCAAAGAGGAAGTCTTGAAGTCGTTGTGTATCAACGGTTTCAAGGCTTTTTTCATTTCTATTGCAATGTACCCTAAAATAGAATCCGTAGTAACCCTGTAGTAACGGTCGATTTTTACCTGAGCAAACATTGCTTGATTTTTAAAGCACATTGTGCTATAATGCAATAAAGAGCCTCCAGCTCTATATCCTATTTCACGCGGCAGTCTCGCTCCGGCGGGGCTGCTGTTTTACATTTTGCCGACGTCGGCAAAATGTTATGTGTCCACTTTTTTGGCTTGACTATATAGTTATATGTTAGCGGTTATAAGATAAAAGCGCACAAAAAAAACAAAAAACCGGGCAAGGGATTTCTCCCCTGCCCAGTCGTTTTTTAGTCCTAAGTTAGTCGCAAGTTGTAAGCAAGTTGGTTTCAAAACACACGCAAAACGCACGCAAAACGTACGCAAAACACACGCAAAACGCACGCAAGTTACCCGCAAGTTACCCGCAAGTTAAATCATGCCGAAGAGCTTGAGAATCTGTACGACCGCCCAGGCTCCGTAGAGTCCGAGCATGTTCATGAGGTTGAAAAAAATTGCTGTTATCATATGTCATGCCTCCTCAAGGCTCGCCACTGCAACCCAGCTCGATATATCGCCGAGCAGGGCTTCTTTGACGCCTTTGTTTGTCTGTATCCTGCTTACCTTGTGCTTTGTCGGTGCAAGCTGAGCGGACGGGACCGCTTTTCCGCGCGCTGAGGTACAGCCGCCGTAAACAGCACCTTTCTTGATAGTCACTGTGCTACCGACTGCAACACCTTTCTTTGCCGTCGATACTACTGTTATATCTTTGGTATGCACCCAGCTGCTGATCTCCTTGAGCAGGGCTTTACCGTCCTGCACCTTACTTACGGTATACTTACGCAGCTTCACCCAAGCGGGTATATGCTGACCCGTGGCATAGTTCGTGCCGGTTATCCTGACCTTGTCACCAACTTTTACGCCGCTTGTTGGCTTCGAGGTCGATTCTGACGGCTTCTGTGCCGCTGTAGTGCTGTTGTAACTTATCCAAGGACATTTGCCCCAATGCACCCAGGGACGGCTTTTAAGCGCGGTTCTGACGACGCCACCGCCGCATGAGACGGTACACTCGATAACATAGCCATTGCCCTCATACACACCCACATGACCATCCATGAAAACGAGGACGCCGGGGATCTCGGGTATCTTGTTTATGTTGCCGTGTTCGGTACATTTTGAGAGCATGCCGTTTGCCGACACATCCTGCGCGGCGTTATATTTCGGCGCGGCTGTAGCGCTGTCGCTCCACAGGTAGCCTTTTATCAAACCGACACAGTCATGCACGCGCTTGCCGATATCTTTCTTGCACGCCGCATATCTGGTGCTTGTATAAAAAGACGGATACTGCTTGCGCTTCGAGTCAAGCAGCGTCTGTGTACCGACCTGCCCAAAGGTGCCGTACCAATACGGATTGCCGATGTTCGCTTTTGCGTATGCCACGAGCCCTGTATTAGTCTTTGCCATTTTCAGCACCCTCCTTTTTCTTAAGCTGCTTATTGATTTCCGCAACCGCCGCTTCGATAAGCATGTCCATCTCGATATCAGATATTGATATGCCTTTCTCATTGAGCATTTCAACGATGTTTTCCTTGACCTTCGCAAGCTTTTCTTCGCCGTGTAAATCTTTATACAGCTGCTCCGCTGCGTTGACACAAGTTTTCACGACCGACTCTTTAGTCTTGTCGGCGGAAAGCTTCGAAAGAATCTGCTTTATCGCGATTCCGATGAAGCCGAGCACCGCCGTTAAAACGGTGTAGATCAATGTCATACCGTACTCCGACCAAAATTCTGCAAACATAAATGTGACCTCCTTATTTTTCGCTCATACGGCTCTCCAAGCCGTCTATCCGATGGTGTGCTTGTTTCGCGGACGATTCAACAGAACTCAGTCTTTCAACGACTTCCCTTATGCTGTCATCCTGCTTTTCCTGCTTTCGTTTGATGTCATCGACGCCGCTTTTTATGTACCCCAGCTCCGTCAAAACAACACCGTCTTTCTTGCCTTCGTCGCGGTTGTCGCCTTTGTTGTTCCGCTTATAGGCTTGATACCCAAAGATAATGGCGCAAACCGTCCCGCATGCACCTATTGCGGCTAAAAAAACTTCCCACACACTCATCCCGTCACCTCCTCAAAGTAAATGCCCACAAGCTGCGACGGCAGATAGTGCATGACCGTGCCCTCGCCGCCGCTGTCGTCTCTTGTGCATCTGTAAATTTTGCCGCCGTCTAAATAGTACTTATCTTTAAAATACCGCATACCGGCAGCGGCGGTTATCGGGTTGTCTATCGTGCCATCTTCATCTGCCGTTACGCGCTCCCAGTGTGCGGAAGTCGTGCCCGGACGCCATGTGGGATTGGCGGATATCGCATTGTAGCAACGGTAGAGTTTCCCGCCGTCGCGCACCCTGTCGCCGACAGAATAATCTTTTTCGCCGCTCCACGGTTCAAACAAGCTGATACTTGTCAGAGCTTCGGCGTTTGTCAGCTTCGCGGCGGCTCTTGTTATCATCTCGCGGAAGCGTTTTGCCTGCGTCCGTGTCATATATCTGCACCCCCTGTGATGATATCCAGCGCCTCGGAATCGGATATTCCCTCGTCAGATTTGTCGATTTCCGTCCAGTTGCCTGCACTGTCGTTGACTCCGAGGTGGACGGTTGCCGCGATAACATCGCCTTTTTGCAGCGCCTTGCCGTCGTCTGCCGTGAGTATATTACCGTTTATTGTCATGCTGTTACCACCGTCCATCCTTTATTAGTTGCTATTGCAATCGTCTCATCAGGGATACCTACTGTAACTGCTGGAGTATTTTTCAGCGTAATTGTTCTGGTATCAGATGTTGATATATTAGGCAGAGTGTTGAAAAATGCAAGGACTTCACCAGATTCAAGCGCTGTTCCAGTAAGATTGATATTAGTGGGGAAACTTGTCATAGTATCACAATTTGTAAATAGCAATTTGCGCAGCGAGCAGCATGTGTTTAAATATGGGTCGTTCGCTTTTATCCACCCGCTTATATCAAGAGTAAGTTCCATAAGTGAAAAGCAATTAAAAAATTCGTTATAAGCAACGTTTATTTTCTTAAAAGTTCCCAAAATTTTAATAAGTGCAGGATTATTAGCTGCACTATCACCTGTCATTACTCCACCCGCATGCTGTACATACATTAGAGTTCGTATACACGTTGGATACCCAACTGCACCTGCACCAATTGCATAGTAGTACAAACAGCCTCTCTGGTTTGACTGCTGCACGAAGCACGCATATCCTTCTCCCATGGTCTCCTTGTGAATGATGATATCTCGTATTCCCCTGTTTTCTACACCGCCATTTGAACTTCCACCGAAAGCAATGCGATTCAAACCACTTGTTGTCTGAAATTGTACAACAATTTGTTTCGTGCCATCGCTCATCGCCGTATCATAGTCGGCATAATCAAAAGTTCGTGATATCCCTTTCCAGCCATAGTATTGCCCCTGCATACTAACGACATCATCATTCTCAAACGGTATAAATTCTCCGTTAGAAACAACCCCAGCTGTTATAGTAGCGATACCAGCCGTTCTAAACTGTAATGATATCGTGTTTGTTCCATAAGGGAAAAGCTCAAATAAGAAATATGCAGTATTGTCTTCCACTTTATCATAGTCAGGCAACCTTAGCCATTCGGCGGGGCGAGTACCTTGGTACACTTCACGCGGATCAGAATCCGGCGCAGAAGAGCCACCTGTTATAGCGTCAACTGCATCACCAAAGCCTTTGGCAGAGTCCCATGTTATCTGATTAGTATCGCCTGTTTTGTTGCGGATACGGTTAGCTGTGTAAGTCATGGCGGCGTCAAGTTGGGTGGAGTCAATTACTTTGTCAAACGCCATTAGTAACTACCTCCTGTCCACTTCGGCAGGGCAGCAAGCGTGCCGTTGACTATTTCTGCCTTATCTGCCGCAGTCCAGTAGTCAGTACCTTTGACTGGAGTCTTGCCATTTGTACCATCTTTGCCGTCTGCGCCGTCCGCACCTTTATCACCTTTGAGTCCGACATCGGAGCCATTGTAGCGAAGTTTGCCGTCAACCGCTGATATCAGATCAAGCACAGATTTGTTGTCGTGCTCGTGCGCCTTAAACATCGCCGGAAAGACAAAGCCATCTAAGATACGCTGCAAATCCATACTTACTGTTTCTCCACTGCCTGATTGCAGATTGCAGCTAATATACTTTGCAAACATACCCGCAAGCGCATAATACATTGCGACATCAAGTCCGCTTTTAACTGTGTCAGACTCAAGCTCAATATCCGGGAAAGTGGTTTGAACATCTTCTGACAGCGTGTAGCTGATGTCCTCTGCCGTTGAACCTCCGCCACCTATAACCTTGCCATCGTACAGCAGCGTGCCGGTATCATCGGCGGTCAACAGGTCAATGACCGACTTGTTATCATGGCTGTGCCGTGCGGCGGTGTTCCGGTTGACTTCATCGACAATGCCGGGCTGTTGCAGATCTATAGAGCTGTCACCGTCCGCCGTTTGAGAAAAGCGCAGCCTCACCATTCTGGACTTATAAACCTGTTCACTGCCGGCATAGCCAATAAGCGTTACGCAGCAGTAGGGTGTTGCCGTGACCGCCGACGGCAGAGGATATGAAAATGCTCCGTCCGTGGTCTGTAAAATTATCTCCGACAGACCGCCGGGCTCAAAGCAAAGGCGATACACTGCCTCTGTCGGCATGATAGCCGGTGGAGTAACAATAAGCTCCGTGGCGTAATGTTCCCCTATTATTCCGGCTTCGCAGTCATATCGGTTATCGGCAAAATTAAGCCGACACTGTCTCATCTTCTTCAACAATAATTTCACCTGCTTCCCGGTCTTTGTCGTCCTCTTCGAGCGAGGACAGCAGTTTGTTGAGTTCGTCTTTAATGCCGATGCATATCGTTCGACAGTTTTCATACATTCTCTGTTCGTCATCAAGCTCAGCCATACGGACTTGGATTTTTTCTGCAATTTTTGTAGTTGTCATATCTTCTGGTTTGATACCTCCTTACGCAAGTTTTTTGTAAATACCGTTGCCGTTAAACTCCGCATACAAACCGGTATTGTCAACAAACAGTCGTCCAGTGTACCCGCCGCCGGATTTAAGTTCAAGGCTCATACCCGCTCCGCCGCTACCGCTTGAGTAGATGTTGATTCGCGCCGGAATTGTGCCTTTTAAGTTATTAGCAAGCTGCATAAACGCTTTTGCTTCGTTTGTCGCACCTATTTCCGCGCTTATGTCCGTTGCCCCGAAGGGAGCGTGAGATATAAAGCCTATACTTTCGCCGTTATTATCAACAGCCAGTATCTCGTTGACCTCGACACACTGTCTAAACCGCGCTCTTGCCTTTTCGATAAGCGCATAATCGGTCTGCCAATGTATTATTCCGGTTTTGTTCTCGTCGCTTTCGCCGAATCTAAAGCCTTTTGTGTTTATCCCGTCAATGCTTGGCAACGGAGACGCAAATGTCGCATAATAGTGGTTGTCCACCATTGCGTCAGTAACAGTCAAATAATTGTAATTTGTACCCGTCGCCATATTTGTGGCGTAGTACATTTGCAGATATCCGCCCGACAAGTCGGTTTTAAATGCATCGCTCTCCGCCGTGAAAGACCCATCTTCAACCTTTATGCCCTGCGCGTTAATGGTAGTTGTTGCGTTATTCAACTCGGAAATACTGTTAAAGCGCACGTCGATCTCGTTGCTCAGCTGCTCAATCGTCGATGATGTTACATAATCTCCTTCGATTTTTGTCACCTTTGACTGGATGCTGCTCGCTGTCTGCTTCAGCGTGCTCACCTCGCCGGACAGCCCGCTCACATCCTGCACAAGCGTCTGTATGCTGAGATTTTGATGATCGACTTGCAGCTGCACCTTTTTCAAGGTCTGCATAACGCTGCCAGCCATCTTGTAATCGGTTTTTCTGACTATCTGAGCCTCTGCGGAAAGCTTTGACCTGATACGCGCAGTAGTTTCTATTTGCAGCACCGTAGCCGTGAAATATGTACCGTCTTTATCCTGGACGCTTATGGTGTCGTTCAAATCAAAAATATAATCATCAATGCAGTCGGTGATTTGAAACGGCATGATTGACATGCCGAAGATCTGCGCTGCAACGGTTTTTATGCTGCTCTCCCGCGTTTTGTCGATGAAGGGATTATCGTCTATGCGCCACTGGCAAAGATTCTCCGGTGCGATTGACGGGTATGTGATATCATCGTCATATCCGTCATGCCCGAAGACCAATGAGTTTATAACGCCGAACTTAGGCTCCTTTGAAACCGCCTTATACCGCGCCTTGCCTATCTGAATACCCGTACTGACCGGCTTGCTTATGCGCAGTCCCCCGGTACGGCTTATCTGCGCTATGCAGCCGCCGAGCTCGGCGGCGCGGGAGATCAACTCTCGGTCTGTAACTGAGGCGTCCATATTCGGCGCTTCTGTCAGCTTGAAAGTCGACATAGGAAATGTCGCTGTTTCCAGTGCAACGCCGTGGCGCTGGCAGATCTCCTTCACGAACGCTCCCAATGTTGTCGGATAAGTCAGGCTGCCGCCATACGCGCAGTCAAAAAGCACTGCACGGTCAGTACCTTTGAAAGATATCAACCGTGCAGTTTTGTTGTTTGTAATGTCCTCGTCCTTGGCAGTAAAAAGCCCCAAGGGAATCCATGTCACCGAACCGTTTATCTCGAGTCCACGATATACAGATACCTCTTTTCCGTTCAGGTCTATGGACCCGTCGAGATTGTATATCTCAAACTCACAGCTTTTCGCCGGGAACCCGCCTATCATTTTGCTGTTGGAATGCGATATCTTCGGGTATGTCTTCAAATACTGCTGTCCGGTATAAGTCGCATTTCCGACTACTATTTTTGACTTCGGCACACGGACCCTGGAGGATGCTATGTAGTTTTTATAGCTTGTACTCGCTGCGTACATATTTTGTCCTCCTTAACTGTTCGGAACGGTCTGAACGAAACGCAGCTCAAACGCCTCAATGACGTATTCGCCGTTAATCAGCGCGTGTGCCGTCACTGCATCAGAAACCGGGTACATCGTCT
>ERZ1026988.632-NODE-632-length-12946-cov-58.705841_pt1 | contig 12946 bp, 8 predicted proteins | sample MGYA00519291_ERZ1026988 | MGnify/ENA primary metagenome ERZ1026988 (study PRJEB26926, sample SAMN06164795) | human gut metagenome | biome: ENVO:00009003; feature: ENVO:2100002; material: ENVO:00002003 | host: Homo sapiens | place: USA | collected 2012 ... | reverse complement strand
GCACGATTTTTAATTATTACTTACACTAAAATTGTCAATAAAAATAAAGGAGGACGTCTATGGAAATAAAGACGATTTTGACACAACCATTGCAACGACTCAAAACGAGTGTGAAGCCTTACTTATTATCGTTATCCCTCTTTTTATCAGGAATGGTGACTAGTACCGCTTATGCAGAGGATCCCTTTGCCAAAACGCAAAGTTTAGCGCAACAAGGGATTACTAAAGTCCAGGGAATAGGGATTGTTGTTTTTGGTTTTGCGGTTGTTGTGACAGGTTTGGTTTACGGTTTTGGTGGGCGAGATGTCAAAGCTGCTATCAAAAAGCACTGGTTAGCGATTGCGGTTGGGATTGTGCTTGTCTCAGCAGGACCAAGTGTTGTCGAGTGGTTCTATAACTTTACGAGGAGCTGAGAAAGGAGGTCTTTATGGCATTTAGCCCTTTTAAGAAAAGTTCCAAATGCTTGATAACCGATGACCTCTTTCTGGAAGTGACTTGGGAAGATGGCAAGTCTCCTGAAGATGATTCTGAATTGTTAGGAATTATTGAGGGGCTAGATAGCAAGCTTCCTGACGGGAAATTGCTGATTGAAGAGTCGCTCCCTTACCTGACCTTTTTTCAGGCGGAGTTACTCTTTCAAGAATTGTTACAGGTTTATGGCCACTTTCAACTGAAGAAAGTCGCTGTGGCACACTTAGAAGGAAAAGAAGTGGTGACTGAAGGGGAAGTGTTTGCGAGTCCGTTTATTCTCAATCAGGATTATCAAACGCTCCTCCATCCACTTATCAGGGCTATTTTAACCGATAGCACTTTCAGCGCTTATAGTTACCAGGAAAAACGTGAGTATTTTGAGAATCAGATTTATCCTGCCTATAAGGTTAGTGTAGGAACGACTGATTCCGCTTTACCCTTCTTTCCAGAAGAAGGAGAGCAGGTAAAGCCTGTTTCTCAGGCAAGGACAACGACTCAGGTCTCGCCAGTTCCCCCACCAGTCAAACAAGAAACTAGCTCAAATTCCAAAACGATCAGGCGTTTGACGGTTTGGTGGATTGCCTCACTACTGCTTGCTGTAGCTGGTTTTGGGATGTCTGCTTTCGCCCTTGCTCAACTCTCTCAAAAGACTGAGCAAGTGACCTATCTCTATCAGCAACAAAAAGAGACTCAAAGCCTTATTTCAGCAGAACATCAGATTGATGTCTTTAGCCGCTTCTTTCTGCCTAACTATTATTCAGGCAACAAGGAAGCTCTCACAGACTTCTTATCTGATGGTGATGCCAAGTACACTCAACCAGAAAGTGGGACGTTACAGTCTGTCATTCTTGAGTCAGTCACTTATGACTCATCGGATAAAACGTATCAAGTGACCTACGTTGTAGCAGTGAAACAGGATGATACAACCTCAAGTCGCCGCTTAACCTATACGGTGAAAGCTTCTAAATCTAGTCGTTATGGTTATGTGATTACCACAGAACCAAGCGAAACCCCATATTTTAATGATTAAGAAAGGAATTCTAATGTTTATGACAAAGAAACAATTAATTACAGCTCTTGCAACCTCAACTTTGGTCCTCTCAACAGCAGGGACAGCTTTTGCGGATGAAGTCACACCAATTGATCCAACCACCCCATCAACCGAAGTGGTCACACCAGACCCATCAACGCAGACAGAGCCGTCGTCTGGTAGTTCAACAGATACATCGGATACAGGTACTTCAACAGAGCCAACCGTCCCTGTTGATCCAACAGGCCCATCTTCAGACGTTACAGAGGTAACCGATGATAATGGTGTGACAACGGATCATACAAATGATAGTGGTACCCAAACAGAAAATAATACAGAACCTAGTGAAGAGGTTCCTAATGTGGATGATGCTGGTGGTGTGGTAACAGATCATACCGTTCCGACGACAGATGGTGGGGCTGCAACAGTCACTCCAGACACGTCTATCCCAACCAACAATCCAAACATCTCAGCTGAAACGGCTGCTCAAGCAGGGGCAAGTCAAGTAGGAACAACCTCTCAAGTGACAGGTCAAATTGTACAGGATGTAACTAGTTCTGCTCCAGTCTATACTAACACAGGTGCTACGATTGTGAGCACGCAAAACGGGTCAGTCGTACTAGCTGATGGTACCATTACAACCCCTGAAGCAATTGGTGCTACCACAAACAGTGATGGGACTATCTCAGTCACCACTTCAACAGGTGAAAGCACAACCCTTCCGATGACAGGAGAAGCTTCGACAGTCGGTTTAAGCCTGCTGGGAAGTGTTTTAGCTGGACTTTCTGGGCTATTCTTTAAAAAACGTCAAACAGTTTAAATAAATAAAAAAAGGAGAATATTCAAATGAATCAGAAAGAACAATTACAAGGACATGGTTATTTTCGGAAGAAAAAATGGGCTAAAGGATTAGCCACTGGTATTGCCCTAGGAGCTGCTGTTATTACCTTTGCAGGTGCGACAGGTGTTTCTGCCGATGAAACAACAGCGGCTACAGATAGCACGACAGAAGTTGTGACAAGTCAACCTGAAAGCACCAATGATAACAATGCGTATGCTGAAAACGCTAATACATCAGAGGGTACATTATCAGTTGATGTTGATAATAGTAGTGTTGAAAAAGCTGCGACAGAAGCTAGCAACGCTGGTGTTGACGTGACAAAAGAAGCTGCTAAAGACTATGGAACAAATACAACAACTGATGAATTAAATGATACAAAATCAGAAATTGCTAATGACCAAGAAAAACAAGTTGAAACGCTAGAACAAGCGACAGCAACACAAACCGCTAATAATACGGCGTATGCAGATGCACAAGCTGCGATTGATGCCAATAACGATTATGTTAATAATGCTAAAGACACTTACGGTTCAGAAACTACGGTAACTGTTGAAAACGATTCATCAACAGCTACCAACGGTACGGCTAGCGCCAATAATGATGCTAAAACGAAAGCTGAACAAACTTTAGTTAATAACAAAGAAGCGGTTGCTGAATATGTCGAAGCTAAAGCTAACTATGATGCCACTGTTTCAAAAGCAGAAGAGCTAAATGCAGCGGTTGAAGCAGCGGCTAACGAATTGAAGAATAAAGGTGTTACGGTAACTACATCAAGCCAAGTCGTTAATTCTGTTGCAGAGGTTGAAGCTTTGCAAGCGCAAAATGATGCTGCTATCGCTCAAGCAAATAGTGACAAAGGTGCTGTTGATGCGCTTCTGGCACAATATGCTGCTGACTTAGCTGCTTTTAATAATGGTACTAACGTCTCTATTTCTGCGGGAGTTAAGACACAGGATGTTGATAATTTGACGTATGGTAATTCATTTATGAATGGTACAATCAATGCTGATGGTACATTTACTTTCACTCATGATATGAACGATGGCTTGAATGATACTTACGGAACACTTGGGACAGGTACATTAACAGGTAAACTTAATTATCGTGTGGAATCACAAGGTAATGGTAATATTACCGTCTATTTGGATAGCGTTGAGCTCTATACTTACTCTTATACAGCTTATCGACAAAATTATGCGGTTAATCAAAATCTAAACTTCCATGTTTACACCCTTGGTGGTACTGAGGTTTATAGCACATATCATACGGGGAACAGTTCATTTACTGATACCATTAATCGCTCAACAACCTTAACCTATGAACACGGTGTTTCTGTCGGTGATACCTTGGCTAATGTTGGTTTCTTAAATATTGATGATAACTGGATCTACAACACACACGGTCAAGCTGTCATCAGCTTTACGAATACAAATAGACCACCAGAACCAGTAATACCACCTGAAGTGACGGCAAACTTGGTAACGGCTGTTAATCCAGAAAAACCAACTTTGGCATTGACAAGTTTGTCAAACACAACTAATCAAACCATTAAAGCAAGTTATTATGATTATCAATTGAATTACAGTCCAGTCGTTGAAAAGGACCGTGCGAATAGTGACGGTGTTGATATGGACGGTAAAACTGCTGTAAAAGGTGATGTTTTAACAGATACACTTGATATTTCAAATATCTATGCTAATCTCAAAGTTGGTGATACCGTTACGATTGTTGATCCACTTGAAGCAGGGGAATACTACAACGTTGATGACAATATTGCTGCAGCAGTTGCGAATGGTTGGGAAGTCAGCTACGATGCTGCAACAGAAACGTTCACTTATAAAACAACTTATACGGGTGAAAAATTAATTGTGCCAACGGTCGATTGGGCGCCTGCCTATGATGCCGCTTATTACGATAACACTTATAAAGTGCTTGTTAATGACAACCTTTATCACGTTTATTCAAATACAGTAAAAACACCAACGCCAGAAGCACCTCAACCAACGAAGGAAATCACCGATACTTATGGTAACGACATTGATGGATCAACAACGTTCGATAAAAATATTGTTTATCATCTCAATACTGATTACACCCCTTATAAAGAGGTAACGGCTTCAACAGATGCTATTTCTAAAGGGTTTGCTATCTTAGATGATGTGGCAGATGGAATGTTTACCGTTAATGAAGATGGTATTGTGATTCGTTTGACTGACGATAATGGCGCAACAACAACGCTTTCTACTGACATTGCAGATGTTACAGAAGCAGGCGGCGTAGCAACTAACCATACAGGTAATGACGATAGCGAAGAAACAACTGCTGTTAATAAGTTGAATGACCTCTTCACTATGTATCATGTTCTTGCAGGTGAAGCAATTTCAGACGACGTTCAAGCTATTTTGGATCAATCAGGTTTATCACCAGTTGGTGAGTTCTATCTTTGGGTAGCTAAAGACCCAGCTAGCTTCTATACAAACTATGTGAAAGCTGGTAAAAACATCACTATTGATGTTCCAGCCTATCTTACAGCAAATACAGGTACTGTTGTTCCTAACGATTTCTACCAAATTGACTTTGGAAATGCTTATCAATCAAATCTTGTAACGGTTCAAGTTCCAGATGTCTCACCAGAAAAACATGCGATTAGTACAGATGGTACAAATACTGTTCTTGATAATCAAACGGTTGGTCTTGGCGAAGTTATCAATTATCTTCTTGATGGTATCAAAATTCCTGAACATCATGACACATTGTGGCAATATAATTTAACGGATATTATGGATACTGTTCATGACCGTTATACTGGTAACTATCACGGTGAGATTATTGGTACAAAATACGTTGCTAGTGAAGATTTGACACTTGCTTATGATGTGATGACTGATTACACTGTTAACGCAGATGGTTCTATTTCAGGAACAATTATTAAAGCAGGGGACGTTATCCCAGAAGGAACAGAATACGCTTTCTACTTCACGTTTAATCAAGATACAAACGAAGAGTTTGTTAACTCTATCGTTAAAGTGACTTGGGATGAAGAAGCAGGAGTTTGGAAATTAGTTGTTGATAGTGACTTCTTACAATCACTTGGTATTGTTGGTACTTTTGATGTTAACGCTTGGCTTGAAGCTGAACGTATTGCATCAGGTGAAGTTCATAACATTCTTATCAATACAATCAATGGTGTTGATTACCAAACAGAAGTGGTGACTTACACGCCAGACCCAGAAGTTCCAGAAACGCCTGAAACACCAGTTGAAGATGTTCCCGTTGTTCAATCTAGTGTTCTTCCATTGACAGGTGACGAAACAACACCACTAAATATTATTGCATCACTTATTGGTGTACTAATGTTTGTCTTTGGTATCCTTGGTGTTCGTAAACGCAAAGAGGACTAATGATCAATTCTTAAAGACTGCACAATAGAACAAGATTTTGTGCGGTCTTTAATTTTTAAGGAAAATGAAGCGTTTACCTTAAAAATAACTTAAAAATCTGTTATAATAATCAAAACTAATCATCAATGAAGGAGTATTTATGGAACGAAGAAAAGGTCACGGAACAATCAAAAAATCAAAGGCCTATGGTGCCATTGGAACCTTGCTACTATCAGGTGCTTTGATTGCTACTTTAGGAGCAGCAAGTGTTAGCGCAGATGAAACAACGGTAACTGTTGAAAACGATATGACTGAATTAGTGGCTGATTCGTCTGCTACAGAAGCAGAAAACAATGAAGTTGCTACTGAAACAGAAGCTGTTGTTGGTGAGGAAGCTAGTCAAGAAACGGTAACGGTCAACGATGAACAAACAACGACTTCTGAAGATAACCAAGCTGCTGTTCAGGGACAAGAAGTAGCTGATACTACAACTGATTCTAAAACTGATTCTAAAACATCAGAAACAAGTTCATCAGATAGCGAAGAAAGCTCACAAGCCACTACAGATACAAAAGTATCTGATAGTGAAGTAACAAAGCAAACAGAAGACGAAACAACTGATACACAAGATTCTGAGCAAACTGATGGGCAACTAGCAACCGTTGAAGAATCAGCTGACAATGCGACTGTTGAGCGTGGAGCAGCTGGAAATGCGACCAATGAAGTCACAAGTGTTTCTTTAGCAAGCAACGGATTTAATTTACAATATAATCAAGCCATTGCAGGTGGTGCTAAAATCATGTTTGCGGTTTGGTCTGACGTTAACGGTCAAGATGACTTAGTTTGGTACACCGCAGACAGCAACGGAAAAGCAACCGCTAAATATACGGGCTCATACGGCAAATACAATGTTCACACGTACCAAAATCTCAATGGAAAGATGACTGGGCTGAACGGAACAACAATTGACGTTCCAAAACCGAGTGCTAAGGTAAGTATTACAAAAGCCAGCGCCACAACTTATAAAGTAACCGTTACAGACGTCCCAGTTTACATCACTAGCGTAACTTTGCCAACGTGGACGGAAAACAAAGGACAAGATGACATTATCTGGTATAAGACAACTAAGGGTTCAACGACAACGTATTCAGCTACTATCAGCATTGCCGAACATAACCTTGAAAGTGGTAAGTATAATGTTCATGTTTACGGAACAAGTGCGGTTACCAATTCTCTAACAGGGTTGTTGGGAACAAGTTTCCAAGGTGACTATGCCTTTGGAGATGTTGCGGTGTCAGCAAGCCTCGGTCAAACTGGTATCAATATCACAATGCCAAGTGATGTTAGCCAAGGAATGACCGTTTATCATGCGGTTTGGTCTGCTAAAAACGACCAAGATGATATTGTTTGGTACAAAGTTCCCTCAAACGGACAATTAACGGCTAAATATACTGGTGACTATGGCACATACCTTATCCATACTTACGGCGTTGTTAACGGTCACATGGTTTGTTTGAGTGCAACAACAATTGACGTTCCCACACCAACTGCTAAGGCAACCATCACCAAAGAAAGTGCCACAACTTATAAGGTAACGGTGACAGATGTCCCAGTTTATATTGATAGCATTCAAGTTCCAACGTGGACAGAAGCAAATGGACAAGATGATATTCAATGGTATAAGGCGACAAAAGCCGCTGATGGCTCTTACTATGTTATCTTTAGTGAGGCGACTCATAATTTGGAGTCAGGAACTTACAACGTTCATGTGTACGGTAATAGTCGTGTCACAAACAGTTTAACAGGGCTACTTGGGACAAAATTCACAGCAGATTATCAATACGGAGATGTTCAGGTTCAAGCTTCTTTAGGTGAAAAAGGGATTAACATTACTATGCCAAGTGATGTGAGTACAAACTTGACGGTTTATCATGCGGTTTGGTCTGCTACAAATGACCAAGACGATATTGTCTGGTACAAAGTCAACAGTAGTGGCACGACGACTGCAGCTTATACAGGTGATTATGGGACTTATTTGATTCATACCTATACTGTTGTTAAAGGACAAATGCAAATTATTAGTACAACAAGTATTGCTGTTCCAAAACCAGAAGTAACGGTAACAATCACTAAAGTTAGTGATACCTCAGCTAAAGTAACCGTTACAGACGTTCCAGTTTATATCCATGATATTCAATTGCCAACATGGACAAGTAAGAATAATCAAGATGATATTAAGTGGTATAAAGCAACTAAGCAGGCGGACGGAAGTTATACCTACACGTTCTATGCTAAAAATCATAACTTTGAGGCAGGTCATTATAATGTTCATGTCTATGGTACAAGCGAAGTAACACATTCATTTGTGGCTTTATCAGGTTCAGATGGGATTGATTTAACCTTTAATCAAAGCCTTACTAACCCAACGGCAACGGTTCAAAATCAAAACGCCACTAATGGAACCTTGCAGGTTGTGATTGCGGAAACAGAGACATCGAAAGACATTGCTAGCGTGTCAGTTGCGGCATGGTCAGATCCTAATCAAAAGAACATTCACTGGTATACAAGCTCTAGTGTGTCAAATGGTAAAGTTGTGATTACAGTTGATGAAAAATATCATCATAATGTTGCAGGAAACTATACTATTCATGTGTATGTTAAAACCAAAGATGGTGAAACGATTGGATACAATCTTGGTCAATATGCTTTCAACAATAAGCAGACAACGGCTAGTGTGTCAACAAGCTATAAAGGGACTGGAGTTTATAGTGTGACTGTTTCAGGCGTTTATTCAAGTGGAACGGTTAAATACGCTGTTTGGTCTGATACGAATGGACAAGATGATGTCAAGTGGTATGATGCGACAACATCAGGAACAAACGCAACAGGCCTCATTAATGTGACAAACCATTCTGGTACGGGAACTTACCACCTACATGTGTATCAGTCTGATAATGGTCAAATGTACTTCTTGACGTCTACTGATTTTACCGTTAAACGTACAAATTATAGTACCCCTTATTACAACCAACGTGATGGTCGTTGGGGTGGTAATCGCTATGGTTACTACACTTTGGCATCTACAGGTTGCGTCCCAACTAGCCTTGCCATGGTCTTCTCATCTCTAACAGGAAGTGAGGTGCTCCCAACCACAGTAGCAAGCTATCTCTATAACAATACTGTTGAATTTAATCGAGGAACAGAAGGAACAACAGGAAATGGTATCTTGGTTGCCTCTCGTCAATGGGGCTTGACACCGACTGTTATTAATTCCTCAGCTGCCTTAACAAGTGCCTTGCAAGAAGGGCATCATGTGGTAGCTGCCGTTCAACAAGACAAATTCTCTCCGTGGGGATGGGGAACAAGCCATGAGATTGTTCTTAAAGGATATTCAAATGGAAATACTTATGTTTCTGACCCCTACAATTCAGCCAATAATGGGTGGTATCCAATTGCTTCGCTTTGGAATGAACAAAGTACGCAAAGTGTGGATACTAGTGGTTTAGGAAATCCATTTGTCAAAATCACAGATATTTAAATAATACTTTATTAAAACAGGCTTTGCCTGTTCCCAGCAGCAAGTCACCATTTTCCTAATTTATGACGCATTTAAATCTCTCTAGTGGCTTGTTGCTGGGAGCAGGTGAAGTTTGTTTATGATAAGAAAAGAGGATATTTTTATGCAAGAATTTATTGCCAATGGCCGTGTGGCCAATATTCCAGATGATGCGGTTGGAAAGACTGCTAATGGAAATGTCAGTTTCAAGTTTGACTTTGTTTGTGATTCTAGCTTATTAGATGAGCAACAAAAACCTCTTTCGACCTTCTTTCCAGTTCAAGTCTTTGGCAAACAAGCTGAGATTATGGTTCAAAGCTTATCAAAGGGTTCGCCGATTTTGATTAAAGGAGAGATTATCCAACGTGTTTACACCGATAAAAATGGGCAACGTCGAACCTATCAATATATCGCCCCAGCTCAAATTGGTGGCATTACCTTTTTAGAAACTAAAACGGCAGCTGCCAAGCGTCGTCAAAGTCAACAAAATGTCTTTGCGCAATCTAAGCAACAACAGGCTCAGCCGTTTCAAGCCATACCAGTAGATGCGGATGAACCATTTTAAAGTATAAAAAGAAAAATTTTATTAAACTTGTACTATAATAAACTCGTAGGTAATTGTGAATTCTTACATGGGAGGTATACTATGAAAAATTTAACAATTATAAATGGCCCAAAGGACGTCCCTGTTCTCATTCAGGGCTGCATGCGGATGACGAATCTTAGCAATGAAATGGCGGCAAAGGTTATTCAAACGGCTTATGAATCAGGGATTACTTTTTTTGATCATGCAACATGCTATGGAAAGAATGGTGCAGCTGAACAACGTTTCGGAGAAGCCTTTCAGCTAACAAATCTCAATCGTGAGGATGTATTTATTCAATCCAAATGCGGGATTGAAAGTGAGCGTCAGGAATTTGATTGGACAAAGGAAAATATCTTGAAATGTGTTGACGATAGCCTAACTCGTTTACAAACAGATTATTTAGATAGCCTTTTATTACATCGACCAGATTTGATTTTTGAACCGGAGGAAGTTGCTTTAGCTTTTGATGAGTTAGAGAAAACTGGTAAAGTTCGACATTTTGGTGTTAGTAATCTATCACCTTTACAAATGGAATTACTAAAAAAATACGTGAAACAGCCTTTGGTCTTTAACCAGCTGCAATTTTCACTAGAACAATCGCAACTTATCGATCAACCTTTGTATTTGAATAATAAGCAAACAGATTTTTCTTTGAATCGTGATGGAGATATCTTAAATTATTGTCGCCTGCATGATATTACTATTCAAGCATGGTCCCCTCTTCAATACGGATTTTTTGAAGGAACTTTCGTGGATAATCCAAAGTTTCCAGAATTAAATCAGGTCTTGGATAAATTAGCTGAGCGTGAGGGAGTTACTAAAGCAGCTGTTGCGCTTGCTTGGATCTTGCGACATCCAGCTAAAATGCAGGTTGTTATAGGTAGTATGAATCCAGATCATATCCAGGAAGCTGCACAAGCTAGTGAAGTAGAGCTCTCACATCATGATTGGTATGAACTTTATTTGGCATCAGGTAAATATTTACCTTAGTAATAATAAACAAAAACAATCAATGGTTTTAGTTTAACCATTGATTGTTTTTGTTAAAGTATTTTTGCTCACATCTATTATATCATACAAATCGCTCAAATTAGATAGTTAAGCATATTATTTAGTAGTATCTTTTTAGATAAAAAGTTATATATCTTTTTATCTACTTTTATGTCTCTCTGACTCTTAAATTGGAATCGACTTTGCCCTTTACAGCATAATTTTTGATTATCCTTTACGCTAAAGGTATCAAAAAATGAAAGGATACTGTTATGACACAACAAGATTTAATTAATGATTATGATGAACTACTGGCGGATTCACTTCAAGTTGAAAATTACCTGAAGCAGACCCGCCATAGCCAACACTCCATTATCCGTTTAGGCTTAGAGCAGTGGCTCTTTCCTTATTTGAGGCGTTATCAAAGCGCTTCACCACAGGTACAATTTAAAATCTTTCTTTTTTCCCATTTTTATGGACAAAAGGTGGAAAGAGTATTAGAAGACTTGCGAGGTGATCGCTATGCTTGAGTGGTTAAAAGTGATTTATTACACTCTTCTTCAGCTGACAAAAGTGAGTCTTGTTAATTTTGTTGTGATGATCGGCTTTTTAGCTTATCTGTTGTTTCAAGTGCTTGCACCTCTTGTCAAAAAAGGCTATCCGAAGGTCAAGCAACTGTTTAAAGAGCGAAAGGCGATTAAACATCGATTAACCGTTAAGTTAGACCAACTTAAAGAGATCTGGCAACAACGTCAAGCGATAGATTGGAAACAATGGGCATTTCGTCAAGTAAAATCACTAACTCGTTTCTTCAAAAGAGCTGTGGTTTACTTGCCAACAGCGGCAGGGCTTATCGTGTGGAATATCTTATTTCGCTTGATTTATCAACTGCCCTTTGTTAAACAAGAACGCAAACGCTTTGACAAAGAAATGAAGCCGATTCTCCACTTTAAAAATTTTCGCAGTTTCATTGTAATGGGATTTGGCTTTAGTGGCATTGCTTTCTTATTAACAAATTATCTTGTCACTGTTCTCAGAGCAGCCATTCGTTATGTCTATTTAGCCTTAATCACGATTAGAGATGATACGCAGGTGGTAACCTTTGATTGGGATAGCTTGTTATTCAAGCATTTGTTAAGTGCAAACGTTTTTGTTATTGCGCCTATTCTAGCCATTCCTATCTTTATCATTGGTCTAATCATTGCTTGGAAGTCCGCTTGGATTAATTTTGAGCAGTACCGAGACTATAACAACAACGAAGAAGGCGATGATCGCTTTGCGAGCGAAAAAGACATCCATCACCAATATAAAAAGGTACCGAACAAAAACCAAACCTATCCAGGCGAAGGTGGTGTACCAGTTCTGCATGAAACAAAAGGGAATTTAGCAGGCTTGACGCTAAGAACACAAATGCAGTGGCAAAATCGAAAGGTCAGTCGCTACATTACCAAGGCAGAAACCATTTTGGGCAACCTATCAATCCCTTCAGGCTATTATTACATCGATGATAGTACTACCAATATGCTTGGGATTGGGATGACTCGTTCAGGAAAAGGCGAGGGGCATATTATGCCAAGTATTGATATTAATAGTCGGGCAGAAATTCAACCGTCCCTAGTCATTGCGGACCCTAAAGGTGAACACTATCAATCCTCTTATAAAACCATGCGCAAGCGTGGATATGATGTGAACGTGCTATCGTTCCAAAACATGGATTGGTCAATGTCTTATAACCCACTAGCACTTGCTATTGATGCCGCTCAAAAAGGGTATTATGAAAAAACTCAAACCCGTGTTAATGCGGTGGCAGAAGCTATTTATCGTAAAACCAAACCAGGAATGGGAAATGGCAATGCCAAATATTGGGAAGATACTTCTATCTCCCTCTTTAATGCTATTGCTATGGCGCTGATTGACCGAGCTAATGAAACAGCAAAAAATGGTGAAGATGATGCCTGGGATACGGTAACGGTTCGTAACATTGCCAAGTTCCTAACGGATTTAGGGTCTGAAGAAGTCTTTGTCAATGATTTTGGCGAGATTGTTGAAAATCCTGATAAGAACCAACAAGTTAAGAAAAAATCAAAAATTA